>ERZ1740065.1365-NODE-1365-length-14549-cov-7.724231_pt1 | contig 14549 bp, 12 predicted proteins | sample MGYA00581738_ERZ1740065 | MGnify/ENA primary metagenome ERZ1740065 (study PRJEB43018, sample SAMN04849749) | marine metagenome | isolation source: floating plastic debris | place: Pacific Ocean | collected 2008-09-01 | study: EMG produced TPA metagenomics...
GACGCCAACGAGATCATCAACTGCCTGCCCAAAGGCGAGACGCCGTTCTGGTACTTCCGGGACCGTTACGCCGTGTTGCTGCTTTCAATGCTGGGCACGTCGATCACGAAGCGCCAACTCAAAGGCTCGCCTTTCGCCCAGCTGCTCGACAAAGCCGTGGTCAAATCGGTGCTCGCCGAGTACCGCGGGCGCGCCGTGCCGCGCGAAGCGCTTGAATACGCCGTTGCTGACTCGCCCGAAACGTATTCGCTCACGCTCACGACCTGGGGCGGCGAACGCCACAACTGGGTACAGACGACGCGTCGCGGCTACAGCCTGGTGCTGCAGCTTAATTTTCCACCCGAGCACGACATGGCCTATCGGCATCTCGTTGACCCGGGCGGCCGCATGCCGCTCGTCTACTACGATCACCCCGTCGTTGAGAGCCGGCGCGCGACCTTGGCTTGGGCGCGCCTGGACATCGACTTCGAACACAACGAAGTGCTGATTGAGGAAATCCAGACCGACTGGATGCGCAAGGCACGTGCGATGCGCACCTACGCCAAGCGCGCTCGTGGCAAGGTCGTGTACTTTGACGGGCTGCGCGCCGACAAGACCAGTGTCCTGCGTTACTGCGACGAAGAGCTCAGCAAACACGAGCACTGGGACGAGGCCATGTTGGCCGCCGCGCTGTGATTCCTGCGCCGCGAACTGGGCGTGCGCACGGTCTTCTACCATACGCACGAGTCGGGCGCGGCACTGAAGCGCACCGGGGATCGTAAGCCGCCGCGGTCGCTGTACACGCGTTTGCCAAGGCGGTTTTGCTTTCGTGAAACAGAACGCAGACCCACCTTTATGCGTGGCGGCATCCGCACGCATTGCTCGAAACGCGCGGTGGCGGACGCCCGGTTCCAGCTGCTGGAACTCTCGGGCGTGGGCCTCTAGGGCGGCAGCGGCCGCGACATCACAAACACGGCAGACGCGCTCAGTACAAAGGCCTGAATGACCAGCGCATGGGTGGGCACCTTGAGCGCCAACGAGATGCCGAAGACGGCGACCATCGACGTAAGGCTCACCCATTTCGCCCGCCGGCTGATCGCGCCGTACGCCTGCCAGTTGGCGATGAGCGGGCCGAAGGTACGGTGTTGCACGAGCCAGTCATGCAGCCGGGTCGAAGAGCGTGCGAATGCGAATGCGGCGAGCAGAATAAAGGGTGTGGTCGGCAAGAGCGGCAGCGGAATGCCTATAACACCCAGGCCGAGTGCCGTGATCCCCACGATGAGCCAGGCTACACGTGATAGGACCTTCAAGACGTGATCACTCTTCGAATCAGCACACTGCGAACCTGAGAGATGCGTTGACCACAGTATGAACGGAACGGCGAAAAAGCGCGCGCCTGCGTGCCTAGCGCAGCAGCAGCAACGGCACCGAGCTGCGCGTGATCATCCGTTCCGTGTTGCTGCCCACGAAGAAACCCCGGACACGCGAGTGACCGAAGGCCCCCATGACCATGAGCCCGACACCTGCGCTCAGACAAAACGTCAGCAGTGCTTCAACGACGTCGCCGCGGAGCAAGTGATAGGTCACGACGTGACCCGCCGTACGTAAGTCAGCCGCCGCTGCTTCCAGCTGGGCACGGTTGACGTTGGTGTCTTCGCCAACCATCACAACATGTCCCGGCAGATCCTTGAGAATCGGGCTGCGCGCGACACGCGCCACAGCGGTGGCAGCGACCACGCTGCCGTCGAAAGCCAGCATCCAGCGCTCGGGTGGGGTGAATACTCCGACTGTTGTCAGTATGGGCCGCGTGATTGTTCGCGCGACCGCCTCGACCTGGGAGCCCAGCACTGGATCACCGCCCGCATTGTCGACGCCACGGCGCCCGATGACGAACAGCCGTGTCTCGGGCTCGCACGACTGGAGGGTCTCGACAAGACTGCCGTGCCGCTGCTGCACATCGACGGCGAGTGCACCCCGATTGACCGCACGATTCCGCATGTCTTCAAGCAACCGGTCGCCAGCGCCGGCGGTCGACGTTCCATCCGGCTCGATGACATGCAGGAAGCGGATTGGCGCGTCGATGGACCGGCCCGCCCAGGCCGCCGCGTCGCAAACGGCGACCGTGTTGGCAGAACCATCAATACAGGCCGTAATGACTTCCCTGTCTGGCGGCGTGCTTGCCATCGCCAGTGTCCTTCCGGGGCGATGCCCCGCTGCCGGAACTGGCTACTACCTTAGCAGGTGGTCCTCAGTCATCGTCGAGCTCGGGCTCCAGCGCACCGAAGCTGAACAGCGCGCGAGAGTTGCGGCCTTCATCCGACCACAGGAAGCCGTTGGCCCAGAGCCCCTCGTCTGACCAGAGGAAGCCATTCGCCCAGAGGCCTTCGTCGGACCATAGGAATCCGTTTGCCTGCAGGCTCTCGTCACCCCAGAGGAAGCCGTTGGCCAGGACATCCTGGTCCGACCAGAGATAGCCTTGTGCCCAGTTGCCGCCGTCGCTCCAGAGGTAGCCCGCACCCCAGGTGTCGTCGCCCCACAACACCGCCGTGTTCTCGATGAGGATACCGTTACTCTGCGAAGAACGCGCCATGCGCGGCGAGAGCGCTTCCGTCATCATGACACCTGTTTCAGCCAGCGCCGCCTCAATATCGAGGACGCCCGCGCCTGCCGCCGTCGGATCTTCATCGATCTTACGGGCCGAGCGCATCAAGCGCGCCTTAACTGTGGACGGCGAGAGGTGGCTGTCCGTCGACAACATCAGGGCGGCGGTGCCGGAGGTCATGGCCGCCGCCATCGACGTGCCCGACAGCTCGAGGCTGTTCTTGCCCTTCATGTTCTTGTGCAAGTCCTTGGCCATCTTCGACTTGCCGCTCGTCTTCGAGATGATCTTGTTGCCCGGGGGCAACGAGGTCCGGCTTCAGGAAGTTGTCGAGTGACGTCGGACCACGCGAGGAGAACGTCGAGACGTAGTCGTCAGAGAACGTGTTCGTGCCGTTGTCTGTCAGTGAACCCACGGTAATGAGCTTGGGCGAGTTTCCTGGACTCGTGATCGTGAAGTTGCCGTCGCGGCCGAAGTTGCCCGCCGAAACGATGACCACAATGCCAGCATTCCATACCGCTTCGGCTGCAGCCACGAGCGGATCGATCGCCGCACTTTCCGTGACAGCTTTGCCCAGCGAGAGATTCACGACGCGGATCTTCTCCTGCGCTGCGTTGGCAAGGATCCAGTCGAGACCCGCCATCACGTCCGAGGTGACGCCACGGCCTTCGCCGTCGAGTACGCGAATCGAGACGATGCCCGTGTTCGGCGCAACACCACTGTCACCCGCGATGGCGTCCGACTCGAGGCCGCCGATGATGCCTGCGACGTGCGTGCCGTGACCAAACTGGTCATAGGCATCGACTTCCGCGGCACTAACCTGGATCTCGAAGTTGTCGATGCCCATCTTGCCCCAGCTGGTCGCCTGGGCGACACGGAAGCGAACGCGCAGGTCATCGGACAGCCACGGCGTGATGTCGAAGCTCGCCGAGACGTTCTCGCGGTCCTTGTCCATGACATGGGTGGTAAGCGTTGACCAGTGCTTGCCGGCGTCCGAGGACACTTCGAATGCAACAGCGCCACCGTCCGTGTGGCCGATGACGTAGTTCACCTGCGCCGCACCCGCACGCGCCAGGTTCACCGAGCGAACCAGCGCGTCACCAACCGTGACGGTTTCAATCTGAATGCAACGACCGCTGGCGCAGAGGTCGTCGTCGTTATCGACCTCAAGGTCACCCGTGCCCGGGCCGTTGCTCTCACCGACTTCGTGCCAGTCGGAGGCAAAGCTGATGCTGCCGTTGTTGTTGGCGAAGGACTCGTAGTCGAAGGTGTCCAGCAGGTTGCCGGCAACGACCGCGTGTTGCGGGGCAGCGGCTACGCAGCTTTCTTCGGGAATCGAGGCGTCGACGCGCAGGTTGTCGATGCCCAGCACGCCGCGCTCATCATCGTCTTCTGCCTGAGTAACGCGCATACGCAGTGTCGTGTTTGAACTGGCAAACGGCGTGATATCAAACGTCTCTGTAAGGTTCGACTGCGAGCTACCGAGCGCGTAGGTAGCCAGGGTGTGCCAGTGCACGCCGTCAGCGGAGACCTCGACCACAGCCGCACCGCCATCGCCATCATTGACCGCAGCAACGTAAGTCAGCGTGGCCTCTGCAGCGCCCTGCAGATCCAGCGCACGCGTGTATGACACGTTGGACTTATAACCTTCGACTTCCATGCAGTAGCCGCTCAGGCACACGTTATAGCCATTGTTGATCTCGAGCGCACCGCTTGTAACGCCGTCAGACTCACCGTTCTCGATCCAGTTCGAGCTGAAGTGGTCGCTGCCGTCGTTGCCGTTGACCACGCGGTTATTGAAGTCATCACGGAAATTGCGCGTGCTCCCCGTCCAACCGGCCGTGCAGTCCATGCGCGTCGTGACGTTGACGCCCGAGTTCGCCGAGACACCAGAGTCCAGCACGGCGACACGAATGTCGCTGGCCACAGAGACTTCCCAGTGACTGTTCTTCGCGGGCCTGCCCGCAGCGTATTTTGATGACGACGACGCCGACATCAGCGGCTCGTCGAGCGCAATTAGCGACACTCCGTCTTGAACGGCAAACGCATCGAGCGACGATGCGGGGACATTCAGCTGCGCCATGTTCAGACGCGGAAAATTGCGCTGTACGCGTGCATCGAGCGCGCCGAGTTCGGCGGCTGAAGGCAGTGCGTCGTAGGCGACGATAATGTCGTGGCGACTGTCGCCGCCCGTCAGAGCCAGCGCCGCAGCCGCCGAGCTCATCTGGGCGCGGTCGCGCTCTACGGTCGCTGTGGCCAGCGGAATGGCCTCGACCTGGTGGGGAACAGGCGCTACCTGAGCGCGCTCATATCCGGGCATCGCCGCGGGCAACGTCGTCTCGGATGTGGCGCTCAACGCTTTTGCGAAGCGGATGACGCTGTCATCTACCGTTGCGGCCGGCGGCGCCAGCTCGACGTCGGTGCCCTGCGTTCGGTCAATCGTGACTGCCGGGGCCTGCGCGTCATGTGTCAGGTCGGTCAGTGAGATCGCGGCAACCGATGCAACAAGACCCAGTGCCAATCGCGAGCGGAGTTTCATAGTCGTCTGTCCCTAGAGGATTCGATGACCGGGTCATTCCGTGACCGACCGGCTCCTCCGATCGGGGGATTGATTCTCAGGGACTAGGAGTTTTTCCGCTGTGTCAGCGGGTGGCGGGAGCGGCGGCGCCGCGTGACAGGTGTCGCATAGCGCGTGGGTTAGAAGGGATAAACCCAGGAATTACAGCGCTTCCGGGGGTACGAGCGCGGCCTGCCGAATTCATTGGTAATCGATAGTTTTGGTATGTTATAACATTGTTATTCTGCTGAAGACGGCGTCATCCCCCCGACGCTGGCCGGCAGTACCGATTCACGGCGGCCTACTCCTTCTAAGCGCTCTGGCTCGACGTGACACTGGCTGGCGCCCCGGGATGGGGCGCCAGTTTTTTTTGCCGAGGACATTCGTCCGGGTTCAGCGATCGAGCCGCCCCGCCGCGCAACCAGGCAGTTCGAATGACTCACGCGCACCAACACCGTGCATCGGAAATCCGTGCGCTGCTTCCATTGCTTTACAGATCGTATTGGGGTGGACCTGTCGACCGGAGCCCCCCTAATGCGTCGCTTTGTTACTCTGCTATTGGTAGTGACTGCCCTGCCCGCCGCCGCCAATGAGTTCTACGTCAGCATTGGTGATGGGCTCTCGGTCTTCGATGACGCCGCGAGTGCCGCAACAGCGCCGTTTCCCCAGCCGGGCCAAAGCCTGATTCCCTCATCCGTGAACGATCAGCGCTTTGATTCCAATGAGTCTGCTATAGAGCTCGGCCTGAGCTGACAAATTCGGGACTGGTTCGCACTGGAACTCGCCTACACTGATTTTGGCAACGCGGAGCAGCGCTTTGATGACCTTGCACTGCCAATACCTACGGGGATTGCCATACCGGTAGGCACGCCCGACCTGACTTTGTTCCCACCGCCACCCATCAGTTCTGGGTTTGTGGCCGCCGCAGCACTTCCGTCCATGTCGTCGCTGGGCGTCGAGACCTGGTCAGTCAATGCGCGATTTCGAAAGCCATTGGGCAAGCGCTTCTCGGCGAATTGGACGGTCGGTGTCTCCAGGGCAGATTTCGACGCCAAGGGCACCTTTACGATTAACCAGATCGTGAGCGTTAACCCGATCGTGACGCAGCCGAGGAGCTTTGTTTACGAGGACCCAGGCAGTGACACCGGATTCCGCTACGGGATTGGCGTTGAGTGGGCACTCAACGACAGGTTTGCCTTCGATCTCGGGTACCAGCGTCATGACACGCAGGTGATTGATCTTGAGACGGTGCTGGCGAAGGTTATCGTGGCGCTTTAGCCTCAACCGGGCGCTGCCGCACGAGGACCCGGCCGGGTTAGCCGTCGGCCACCGATAGCAACCACACCCAGCTCGCCGCGTAGACGGCAAGCACAGCGATCGTGCCAAGGACAAAGCGCGTGACAGGATGACGCCAGGCGGCTCGCATTGTGCTCATGCCCGGGCGCTCTGAGAACGCTTCGGCGTATTGTCCGCAACCAGTGACAGGCCGTGTTTGCCGTTCATGCTCAGACCATGTTGTCCGGCCACGTACGTGAAAGCGCGCATGATGCGAAGAAATGTTGTTGCAAGGCTGCCGGGAAACAGGTCGCCACAGAGCTCGTATGCAGATTCAGGGTCGTCGTATTCCACGGCGCGGGCGATGTTGACGATACGCAGCTCGTCGCCCCCAACGTCGCAGAAGGGATCGGGCCAGATTTGCAGCGCCTTTGTCGCGACCGAGGCTGTGTAGCACATGATTTCGTTGGCAACGGGCGCGGCCGCCTCAAATCCGTGCGTGAGGTAGAGCTCGCGAACCGCGCAGCCGCCACACTCTGCGTCATGAAGCGCTCGCGTCCACTCGCGCATGCCAAGCGTTAGCAGCCTGGCCCCCTCTGACAGGTGTTTGATTTGAAGCTCGCGCTGCGTGTGTTCTGTGGGCATCCCCGCCTCCTCAGTCGGGGCTTTGGTCCAAGCCAGCCCCGGATTATTCTTATTGAAAATGATAATCGTTCTCATTTATGGCGTCAATGAGAATCATTCGCATTAAGAAGATGTGCACAGAAGACTGCGCGCACTGCAGATTGGGCGGAGAAACCGTCAACAGTCACTCAAACGGTCGCTGCACCAAGGCCTTTGAGAGCAGGCGCCCTCCGGGATGGCGTTGTCTTGGGGTCTAACCTCGGCAGAATAGCCGCCCGTATCGCCCTGGCGGCACTACTCCAGACGGCCCCATGCCGCTAATCAGCCACGACGGCAAAGAACACCTCACCCTCGTAGTCGTCATCCCAGTTGCCCGACCAGTCGCGCAGGCCGAAGGTGGCCGTGACGCGCACGTTGGTTCCAGACACGGCGGCATTGAGCCTTACCTCGAGGTTGCCGAGGTGATGATCCCCGTCGCTCCGGGAGAAGGCGCTGCGCATTCCCGTCATGATCGCCGTGGCTTGCGTCGGCGCATTGGTCAATGCGACGTCCTGAAAGCTGGTCCGCGGACCACTCCCACTGGAGCGCCCGAATCGAATCGAACCTGTTCTGATTTCCATGTCATTCTCCCCGTTTGAGGTAGACCGGCGGCCAGGAACGGCCCGCCTCTGAATCCATACACCGTGTCGGCGCCAGGCTGCGCCCGTCAGTCCCCACTGAGATGAGCCAGGTGCGCTCGCCGACACCAAAACCCGTGTCGCGGAGCACAGCCCTGACCTGGTGCTCGCCTTCGCCGAGTGCCCTGAGAGACAGCGAACGACCGCGGCCAATCTCGCGGCCCTGCGCGTCGAACCAGACCAGATCCGCATCGGGAATGGTCATGCCGTCCGAACGCACCGCGCGTACATCAATGGTTCGCTCACCCGGGCTGGTCGACACGTCGATGAGCTCGACGGACGGCGGTGGCACCTTGGCGGGCCTTTCCAGCTCGATCTGTGCCATACCGGTTGCAATGCCGGAGGTTGCCAGTACGCGAACGGCAATCTGATCGCGGTCACCGATGAGTCGAACCGGGAGGCGGATTCGCGTTTCATCGATTCTGGGTGCAGCACCGCGCCAGGTGCCGGACGCGTCCCGCCACTGAACAAGATAGCGAAGGCTTTGGCCTTCGGACTGCGCAGCCTGCCAGGCCACAACCCATTCACGGTGCTTCTGGTCGTAGCCCGCCTCGAGTCGCAACTCGGGCGCTGCAGGGATCTCGTAGTGCGCGAGCTCGTCGCGACCTTCAAACACCCGCAAGTGACGTGCACCCTCGGTAAACACGACCGGTGTCCGAATCGTCTTTGGCCAACACTCATCGTCACACTGGACGCAGGTGCCGAACAACCGACTACACGCCAACGTGTTGCCCTTGTCATCGGTCAGCTCGGCTGTAAACGGCGTGCGAACCCCGTCGTACTTGCGCTTGGGCGCGTCGTAGTGGAACGAATGGCGCGGTGTGACCTTTCTGTCCCGATCTATCTCGAGGCCCAGAAACAGTCTGGGCTGTAGCGACGACCGGCGTGGCGCGGGCAAGGCGACTTCCGTCGGCTCGACGAAGGCGGCACGGAGCATGCTGAACGCCGAGGCAAACGTCGAAAACTCGACAGGCGGAAACTGGCTGGCCAGCGCGTTGTAGGTGTAGGGGCTCACCCAACGTGGGCGCCCACACATGAAGTCGAACTGTGAGGCCGGGTCGTAGACACTGTTGTCTCGCGTGTCGTAACCAAACTCGCCGATGCTGCCCGCAGCAAATGCGCCGTACTGAGGAAAATCATTATCCGGGTTGTTGCACCCGGCCGGCGCGTGGCGACGACCCAGCGCGTGTCCGAATTCGTGGGCCACGGTGGTCGGTCGATCGGTGGGTCCGGCGCCCAGGCCGGAGCGGCCACAGCCCACCGCGGGTCCATACGTAATGCCCGTTGGAAGAAACCCGTAGACGAGGTCATCGGAGTCACCGACGAGATCGTCGAGGTCATCGAGCAAATTGGAGAAGGCGCTGCCACAACCCGACCCGGCGGGCGAGAAGTCTTCATTAAACGTCAGGTTCAGGAAATTGGTGACGAAAACCTCGGGCACGGGATACGTCACCTCAGTAAAGCCCAACGACGTCATGATCTGCGCCTGAGTCGGTGTCGCGTCCATGCCCTGGCCCGTGTAGCGAATCTGGACGGCCGTGACGCGAGCCGGCGCCACTTCTCTGAAGTTCAGCTCGCGCTGGAACACCGCAGAACCGGAGCTCGGATCCGCAGCGTCGAACACGCGCGCACGAATCGTCACGTTGCCCTGGCACCAGGCCTCGGCAATGATGAAGTTGACGGTGTGCGCTGTGTTGCCACGATCGATCTGATTGTCGCGCAGCGGCGTGATTGTGGCCTCAGGTGTCAGCGTGACGGTGGTACCGCCAAACGCTGTAATAATCTCGACCTCACCGGAGAGATCTGTGATCGCCGGCAAACCCGCCGAGTCATCGTAGTCCACGTAGACACGCAGCCCGGTTGCCTTACGGGCCACGAGTGGAATCGAGTTGTCGGGCATGACGTTGGCCGCATCCAGCTCGAGGTGACTACGAAACGACTGGATGGCCTGGTTCACCTCAACACCCGTGATGCTCAAGTCACCGCGCGGCGGTACTGCCGCTGGATCAGCCAGCTCCGCGAGCAGGACGATGTCGACAACGCCCTCGTACTCATCGTCCCAATCACCCGACCAGTCACGCAAGCCGTAGGTCGCCTCGACAACGGCCACGTTATTCTGGATTCGAGTCTCGAGTTCCATCTGGAGAATGCCCAGATGGTGGTCACCGTCTTCCCGGTGGAATCCGGCGGAAAAACCGCTAAGCCCCGCAACCGCGCGGTCGATTGCTCTCGGGAAGATAAAGGTGGTTTGCGCGCGTCGAGGGCCGCTGCCCTTGGCATGCTGAAAACTGATTGCGCCGCTTCGAACTTCCATTTCGCACCCCACTGCGTGTAGGGCCCGATCGTCGGGCCTGACGCCCTTCGCACAATGGGAAACTGTCGTGCTTCGCGAATCTATCTCAGCAGCAGCCCGACCACGCCGTGGATCACTCAGTAGTTATCGGACTGATCACGTCTGCGAGAAACGTGTACGCGGGACCGCCAACCAGGCCGGGTGTCTGGCCGAAGACCCTTACCAGCACGCGGTTCACCGTTGCGTCGGCCGGGATGTAACCCGTCTTGTCGATGATCTGCCAGCTGCCGGACAACTGCGTTGAATCAAATGTCCCGCCTGCCATGGGACCCACGACACTAGTCACCCCATTCTGCTCGATCTCCACGAGCGCCACGGCGTACAAGCCGGGGAAGTTTGTAGTCGCCCGAAATGAAATGCCATCGATACCCTGCCAGTTGGCATCCGAACTCAAATCGGGCGAGATGAGTTCGAAGCCCCAAAAGGAGGTCCCGTCAATGAGGTCGGCGTCCGAGTCAGGGTAGCAGGTGCTGCTCATGTTGACGCGCAGCGCGCCGGCCGGAAAACCGGGATTCACAAGACCGATACCGACAGGCCAACCGGCAGTCGTTATATCGAAATACGGTGGCGCATTAAGTTGTTCGATGGGGCATCCCTGAAAGGTATCGACCGTGTTAAAGACGCCGTTGTAAACCCATCCCGGCCCACCCGTCTCAAAGCCGAAAGTGCCCGCCGGCCAGGTCAGAGAGTAAGGCCGGATGCCGCTTCGTTTGGTCTTTTGCGCTGCAGAGAATGCCGGGCGGTACTTCACACTGAGCCGCGCCTCGTATTCGCCGGGCCCTTGACGCGGCGTCTGGCCCGCATAGTTCGCGCCATTACCGGATAGGTTCCCGGCATCCTCAAAGGTGCCGCCAACCGGGCGCGTTTGCAGAATCACAGCATCGACGATGGTCTGCTGCTTGTTGACCGTCGCCGATGCGGGCAGTGCTTCGCCAGGCTCGCCAGGTGTCACGGTGAACGAGTTGATTGAAGGTGCGCAACCCGCAACGAGCATGGCAGCGATTGGGATCAGTATCTTGTTCATTGTTGTGTCCTCCACCGCCTTGCTGTCTTGACCGATGACGCCATCCCACTGATCGACTCAAGCACTTCCCCCCTCTTTCCTCCCCCAATTTTCAGTCCCCTCTCCCCTCCTCTCTCTGCCCAGCCTCCCCCAATTCATACTCTAACACAGCTTCCTTCTTCTACACGTGTGGTCGCGAGATGTTCTACATCGTAGTCAGACGTTTATTGAGTTAGTGCTAGTAATACTGTGACGATTAGTTATTTAAATACAATCCAATAATCGCAGCACTACGGCCACAATGCGCATGAGATGTGGTACACCCTGATGTCTTCCTCCATCCTCCCTAGCTGTACATACAGTGTTATCCACGTAGGTCATTGCCATGCTACTAGCAGGCTTTATGGACAGAGTAGTTTGTTGAGAAAATATGCTTAGAGGTAGATAGTCAAAATATCGAAACCAGGACTTGAATGACAGAGTTGGGAGCCTCCCCTTCACAACATAATCAAGGAAACGGGCTATTTTGCTTCAGTTTCACCATCTATGTTGATCTACTCACCGTAATTCTATCTTTACCCTACTCATCTCATCATCTACTGCTACTGTAATATTACTTCTAATCTACTGCTACACCACCGCCACCGCTACCAACACAGCTCTGCTAAACTCTTCATATGCTATTCAATTCGACAGGACGTGGTGGATACACATCCCGGTCTGCAGTTCCTACAAGATGCCGTCGATTTCCACTCTCGCTACATCCACTGCGTAAGTCCTTGACCTCTATCTGTTCCATATTCCAGCTGATGTATAGTGTGTCCGCAATGTTGTATTGACACTGGGTAGGTGAATCCTAGGTGACTCAGTTCCGTCGACTGACCGACGTTACGGGTGCGTGGGTACAGCCCGCTCTGTGCCAGTCAATTGATGAACATGAGTCAACAGAAATTCACCAGCGAGCCTGTTTTTTTCAAAGTTTTACACATCCTCTATGCTGCCAGTGTTTAGGTCGATAGCTGATAGAATGAAAGTAGTTAGTATCAGCATGAGTTCATGCTTTACTATAAGCCCAAATATTTTAGTGACCTCACAAATAATAGCGAGTCGAAGAAACGCTATATTTTTTATAGCTCTTTATGTTATATACAAGCTCGAAGGAAATCGCTAAACATTCTAGCTATTATTGTTAAAAATTTTGCTGATTTGAACAAAACGCCATAATATGTTGTCTGCTAAAATAAGATCAGCGTGTAACACATCCCTGAAATACCGATACAGTGTATGGTCCCCCATATATTTTGATGTTTATGGTTCAGAGACTAACATTCATAGAGGCAAACCAGCTTGCTTTGCAACCGTTGGCTATTGCTGAAAGCCTTACTGTTTAGATAGTAAGTCGTCTGGTAAGGATGCTGGGCCTGACAGGCTGGGTTTGTACAAGCTAAGTCCTCACTCGCGAAAACAAGAGTCTATATAAATTTGGTGATTGAACTGAGACCGACATTGGTGATGCTAGCGGTCCGATCGGTTCTTGTTCTCCATCACCGGTCTCTAACTACACACAAGTAACAAGTCAAATCACACGCGTAATACCCTCAGCGCGTTAGTTGAGCGATTTCACCAAGTCGATAGCAGATATTTGTAAGCCACACTACGAGGTGTAATACTTCAATCAGACCCAGGTAACTGTACAGACTCTACTGTAGCTAATGTGATTACGTCTGAGCTTGTTAAACATCCGCTATTTCAGTTCCTCTCTCGCTTCCGCACGGACCCTGAGCCGTACTAGCGCAGCTATAGTCCTAATTCTTGTCTTGCAGGTAATCAGCAGGATATTCTACACTGTAAATATTAACTGGTCCGGAAAAATCACCATCCCAGAGATTAGGCGTAGTAATTTATTGCAGGTAAGAAACGGTTACGTCTTTCAGGACTGCATCGCGCGTGGGAGGACAACTCCTAACCTGTGTTTTGTTATTTTTCAGACTATAGCGCTGCTAGAGGAAGAGGACGATATCAATCAGATAACAGACTATTTTTCATATGAGCATTTCTACGTGATATACTGCAAATTCTGGGAGTTGGACAAAGACCATGACCTCTTCATAGACGAGGAAGATCTCTCACGTCACAACGATCACGGTATGCCATGTGCTGTAGTAACAAATGTGATTATGCTATTGGTCTAAAGACTAGGTCAAAAACTAGAGAAAAAACTAGGTCAAGAAACTGAACCAAAAAGTAGGTCAAGAAACTGGACCGAAAAATAGGTCAAGAAACTGGGTCAAAGAACTAGGTCAGGTTGCTATTGAATTTGTGTGAAGCTTTCAAGTCATTGAAGACATGAGTTAGTAAAAATTCAGTTATCGGTATATCCTGCGAAAGAGAAATTCATCTACAAAGGGGCTCCATCGGTCTGTTTCACGTGCGCCAAATTTCTGTGCTTTTTTACCCGGATGTAGTATTTGCTGGTCCCACACATACTTGACACATGAATTTGACAGGCGATTTATATACGCTAGTTTTATTTCATTGCTCTGATGTTTCTACATTCGTGGAGAACAATTAACATTTCTACAGAGAGCTTCCATATGTTTGCTTGTCAGCAGTTCTTACAAATCCACCACTCACGATGGAATATCCTGGAGTACGATAGTACACATGGACCCATAGACATCTGGATCTGTTGTAGCTCTGTCGAGTAGAATAATCAGTAGGATATTCTCCGGCGCCGTGACGCGAACCAAACAGGACAGTAAGATGAGTTATACAGAATTCGTCGCATTCCTACTCTCTGAGGAGGACAAGAAAACAGACAAAAGGTGAGTGCCCTCTGTACTAGTACTAGCTAGTACAGTACTAGTACTGTACTGTACTAGCTAGTACTAGTACTAGTACTGATACATTTAATACTCAACTGTAATATATATTCTTATGCTGAAACTCTGCGCTCACCTCCTCCCTGTTCCCTCACTCCTCATTCTTTCATTTGCTCATTCTTTTATTCCCCTCTCTCACTCTCCTTTCTCTCCTTATCTCACTACCATTCTTCCCTCTCTTCTCTTCCCTCTCCTTCTTTCTTTCCTTCCTTCCTTCCTTCCTTCCTTTCCTCCCTCTCTCCCTCTTTTCTTCCCTCCTTCCATCCTTCCTTCCTTTCCTTCCTCCCAACCTCCCCCTCCCTACTAACAGTTGCTGTATTTCTCTATGATACGATATTGCAGTATAGAGTACTGGTTCCGATGTATGGATTTGGATGGAGATGGCTGTATATCCATGTATGAGATGGAATACTTCTATGAGGAGCAGGTGCAGAAAATGGAGGATATGGGCATTGAGGCTCTGCCTTTCTATGACCTTCTCTGTCAGGTCAGAATGCTCCCTATACCCTTGTTTCCACACTCCTTAGCCTTTTGCTCACCTTCGTCCTCCTCTCTACCTCAACCTCTCAAACACACACACACCAAAAATAACACAAAAAA
>ERZ1740065.1366-NODE-1366-length-14542-cov-10.070477_pt1 | contig 14542 bp, 12 predicted proteins | sample MGYA00581738_ERZ1740065 | MGnify/ENA primary metagenome ERZ1740065 (study PRJEB43018, sample SAMN04849749) | marine metagenome | isolation source: floating plastic debris | place: Pacific Ocean | collected 2008-09-01 | study: EMG produced TPA metagenomics...
TTTTGATGATTGGTTTGGTGGTCGGCACCGAAGCGGGCTATTCCAGCATGGTGTTTTATTTGCTGATTTACCTGTTTATGAACCTGGGCGGCTTTACCTGCGTCATCCTCTTTTCGCTCCGCACGGGCACCGACCAAATTAGTGAGTACAGCGGCCTTTACCAAAAAGATCCCCTGCTGACCCTGGGCTTGAGCATCTGTCTGCTGTCGCTGGGCGGCATTCCTCCCCTGGCGGGCTTTTTTGGGAAGCTCTACATTTTTTGGGCGGGCTGGCAGGCCGGGGCCTACGGCTTGGTGCTGGTGGGCCTGGTGACCAGTGTGATTTCCATCTATTACTACATTCGCGTAGTCAAGATGATGGTGGTCAAAGAGCCGCAAGAAATGTCAGAGGCGATCAAAAACTACCCGCCCGTGCGGTGGGATCTGCCGGGTCTACGACCACTGCAGGTGAGCTTGATTTTGGCAGTGGTGGCTACGTCACTCGCGGGCATCCTTTCTAATCCGCTCTTTACGCTGGCGAACAATTCGATTAGCAATACGCCTTTTCTCAATGCCGCGATCGCTGATACGGCTCAGCCGACTCAACCGATTGCGTTGACGTCACCGGTTGCTGGAACCGATTCCACCGCACTTTAGAGCGCACCACCAGATGGCAAAAGCGCTGCCTCTTCACCACGGAAGGGGCAGCGCTTTTGTGATCTGAAGGAAGGTCGGCATGCATGGTTTTGCGGGGGGAAACCGACCTCCGACTCAGCTATGGACGGGGCGGAACGGGGTAGATGCCAACCAGAACAGGGGACTCGATTGGTTTGCGCTAACGCTGTCCAGCCCATTCGCGCTGAGTCGAGTCGCCATTGGGGTAATCGGCAGACATTTAAATTGCGGCAATCCGCCCCTGTCGTATCTCAAGCTACAGCGTTTTTAACCCTAGGCTACAGAGTATGAATAGATATCAGGAACAACTGTGCGAGAGCATTGTCAAGCCCCACGCTTTGAATCATTGCGCGAGATGAAGCCGAAAATTATTGTTTGCGGGTTGGGCAATACGGGCTACCGAGTTTTCTCGCTGCTAAAACGGCAGGGGGTGCTGGTGACGGGCATCAGCACCATTTCTCGGGAAGAAGACGGCATTATTGTCGGCGATTTGCGATCGCCCGAAATTTTAATTCAAGCTGGCATTCGCGATGCCACGGCACTCTTGCTGATGTCGTCAGACGACGCGCTTAATCTCGCAATTTTGACCCAAGCGCGGGTGATCAATCCGCGCATTCGCATCATCAATCGCCTGATCAACACCCGGCTCGGAAGTCGGCTTGATCAAACGCTGGCTTATCACGTCTCGATGAGTGTCTCAGCCTTATCGGGACCGATTTTTGCCTTTGCCGCCCTGGGCAATACCGCGATCGGTCAAATCGACCTAATGGGTACCAACTGGCCCATGTACGAAGAACTCATTGATGATCACCATCCCTGGAATGGGGCGCTGATGAGACATCTCTGGGACAATCGCGATCGCATGTTGATTTATTACCATCCCGCCCATCAAAAGGTGGATTTGGTGTCGGCGGTGCTGCACGATCACAAGCTAGAGGCTGGCGATCGCTTGATTATCGCGACCCGCCCCAAAGCCAGTCACAGTAGCCAGCGCCTCACCTGGGAGCGCCGCCTCAAAAGCTTCTTTGCCGGGTTGACTCAGTTTCGTCGCCAGAGCCAGGCGGCGCTGCTGATTACCCTGGTACTGTTTTTCTTGATCATCGCCTCGACGCTCACCTACATTAGCGTCAATTTTGCGATCCCCTTTCCCGATGCCCTGTACTTCACCGTTGGCATGCTGACCGGTGCGGGCGGACACGAAGAAGTCGCCGAACAAGCGCCCGTGGCGATTAAGGTCTTTACGGCGGTCATGATGTTGGTTGGGGCTGGGGTGATCGGCGTTTTTTATGCGTTGCTCAACGATCTCGTTTTAGGCAGTCATTTTCATCAGGTGTGGAATGCGGTGCAGCTGCCGCAGCGTAACCACTACATCATTTGTGGGCTAGGGGCCGTTGGCTTTCAGATTGCGCAGCGGTTGAAACGCAGCGGTTACGAGGTGGTGGCGATCGAGCGTGATCCCCATGGCCGGTTTATTAAGGGGGCTCGCGCGCTCAAAATCCCCGTTATCATCGATGATGCCAGCTTGCCCGATGCTTTGAATGCCGTGCATATTCCGACAGCTACAGCACTACTGGCTGTCACGAGTCACGACACCGACAATTTAGAGATTGCGCTGATGGCGAAAAGCTTGGCACCGAAGCTGCCAATTGTGGTGCGCAATCAAGACCCCAGCTTTGCCCGGCAGGTGCAGCAGGTATTTGAGTTTAATCGGGTGATGAGCCCCACAGAGTTGGCCGCCCCTTCCTTTGCGGCCGCCGCCCTAGGGGGGCAGGTTTTGGGGAACGGCATCACCGGTGACAGCCTGTGGGTCGCGCTGGGCACCTTAATCACCCCAGGTCACACCTTTTACGGTAGAGCCATTGCTGAGATTGCTCAGGAAGCTGATCTGGTGCCGCTCTATATCAAGACTCCCCGAGGCGACCTGCATGGATTTGAGCTGCTGTCCCACGTGTTAGAGAATCAGGACGTGCTATACCTGACGATTCCAGCGAACAAACTGGAAGAACTCTGGCGCACGTCATCATCGCCGCTCACGGCACGATGACTGAACGTGACTGATAAACCTGTTGACCGAGCAAATTGCCCCCAGCTTGCTGCAGGACTGTATCGCTTCTCAATTTTGTCGTATAACCTTGGGAAGGCTACGGAGCTGAGAGGAGCGGGGGAGCTAGATCTGCGCTATAGCTTGGAATACTGGTATTAGGCTTCGTCTTGGCGGTGTCTACGTTTTTCGAAACAACGCTGTGATAGTTCCATCTTTACGATCGCGCCATGCTAACTGTTCATGACTGTCCCTGCGGCAGTCAGATTCCCTTTAATACTTGCTGTCAGCCGTATCTGCTCGGCCAAGCGATCGCTCCCACGGCTGAAGCGCTCATGCGATCGCGCTATACAGCCTATTGCCAAGGCGATGTGGACTATTTGACTGCTACCCACCATCCGTCCCAGCGAACCTTGGGCGATCGCGCCGCCCTCACGAAAAGTATGCAAAATACGACTTGGCTGGGTCTTACGGTGCTACAGAAGGAGCAGGGGCAGCCAACGGATACGACGGGCGTTGTCGAATTTGTCGCTCGCTACCAGTCTGAGCAAATTGGCCAAATTCATGAGCGATCGCGCTTTAAGCAGCAAAAAGGCCGCTGGTTTTATCTCGATGGTGATCTGTTGCCCCCGTTAGAACCGAAACGGAATGACCCCTGCTGGTGCGGGAGTGGCAAAAAATTTAAGCAGTGTCACGGACGATGAATTATTGCCACAGTTATCCATTGAGAAAGTTCACTGCCACCCCAAAGAATTCGCCCAAATGACTGCGACACAGGCTTTTTGACTTGAACCCATGGCCCTTCCGAGGCGGTCCTGTGGTGCCAAACTCAGCAGGTAAATTGTGTAACCTGCTAGATAGATAGGTTCTCTGGAGGTCGAAGCCATGAGGTATTTAGGTCTAGCGACGGCGATCGCCGTCGTGACGCTTCTTGGTATGTCAGGATTGGGAGTTGCTAACGAACCCGCAGCCGCTCCAGTTTCATCGGCAGTGATCACGCAGTTGGTGTTGCGAGATCGCACCGTCACCATCACTTCCGCGTCCGCTAGTTATCTGTACACGGTCGCCGATAATGCCGGTACGGTGCTGAGTACAGATTTGACTGAAGCCCAGTTTGCCAAGCAATATCCCGAACTGTTGGCGATGCTGCAACCGGCGATCGCCGATGACAGCGGTGAACTCATGATGCTGGCTCCGGTGATCGATCAGTAGAAAGCCGCGTCAGTTTACAGACTATTGCCCATGTATTGCTGAGGCGCATGGGGGCAAAGGAGACAGCAAAATGGTCAGGGGCTGTGACTTCGGTGTTGGAGACTCATCCACCCTGAAAGTCGAGACTTTGCCCTGTCATCGAGCGAGCCGCCGCCCGATGACGCATCATGTCTAATCTCAAAGGTTTTGAGATTAGACATGATCGCGCCACACAATGCTCTATGGACCGTAACTAAGCTTCAACTAGCCATCCTCGTCTAAATAGGGACAAGCTTAGGCAAGCTGCTTTAGTACCGCGACTATATTATCGGGGTCTTCGCGTTGGGTATAGTCGACATTCACAAAGGCATGAACGATAGTGCCTGTGGTGTCAACGACATAGGTGGCAGGCACCGGCAACTCAAAGGAGCTGTCGCCGTTGTAGGCTTCCAGGTCAATACCGAAGTTCTGATAAAGGGGACGCAGGTATTCTGGCAGGGTAAATACCAGACCAAAGGTGCGGGCGACCTGATTGCCCACATCGCTGAGCACTTCAAAGGATAAGTCGTTTTTTTCTTGCGTCGAGAGAGAGTTGTCAGGCGTTTCTGGAGCGATCGCGACGAGTTGTGCACTTTGGGCCTTGATGGCTGGTAGCGCTTGCTGCAGGGCTCGGAGTTCCATATTGCAGTAGGGGCACCAACCGCCGCGATAAAAGGCAATCACGATGGGGCCAGCTTTGAGCAGATCTTGCACGGCAACCGATTTGCCTAGAGCATTCGGCAACGTCACTGGAGGAAGGGTATCACCAACTTTGAGGCTTTGGTCTTCGATGCCTAGCTGGGCGATTTCGTTACTGGCCTTGGTCATGGTGACCTGAGCTTCGGCGGGCAACTGGGCCTTCATCTTAGCGGCGAACTGGGCGAGGTCTTGGGTCAAGCTCATAACAAATAACGCTCTTACACTGCCTCTTTATTCTGGAACGAGCAGTCAAATATCAGATGAATTGTTCCTGAGGATTCTCTGAGGAATGGATTTTTTATTTTGCAAGCGACTATCAGGGCGTTGAATGGCCGTTCTCGGTGAGCGGACTCCAGCCCACAAATCTAGTCCCTTTTGGGTTCCCCGGCGTTACCAAGATGGCGGAGGGAGTCCGATTCCTGCGAATGAGTATTCAGCCGATTTGGAAATGTTGGCAGTGAGGTTCAGCTGAATGTGAAAATTCCAGTTCTCAATCTACATGGAGTTTTGCTGAGCGGTTGCAGTGATAGTGCTGATCGAGACGCAGCAGGGTGTGGAGCAAGACGGTTGCGCCGTTCAGGCAGTCTTTGGGGCTCGTATATTCCGTTTCGGCATGGCTAATGCCGCCTTCACTCGGCACAAAGATCATGCCCATATCGGTAATGCGCGAAAGTTCTTGGGCGTCGTGGCTGGCCCGACTGGGTAGGGCGCAGTGGCTCAGCTGCAGGTCGTCACAAACCTGGGCGATCGCGCTTTGAATGTGTGAATTGGCGGGGGCGGGCTCATTGTGCAACCGCTCTACCATGGAGATTTGGGTACCGGTATTGGCGGCGATCGCTTCAATTTCTCGTTGAATTTCGAACAGCAGGTGCCGTAGTCGGCCGGTTGAGAGATCCCGCAGATCCAAGCTCATCTCGACCTGGCCGGGAATGCTGTTTGGCACGTTGGGATGCAGCTCCATGCGACCCACCGTCGCCACCTGATCGCCGGGTTGATTACCAATGCGATTAATAGCAAGCACTAGCTGCGACGCGGCCACCAGGGCATCCTGGCGCATCGGCATCGGCGTCGTCCCCGCATGGCTAGACTGGCCGGTGACCGTGATCCAGTAGCGTTGCTGGCCCACGATGCCGGTAACCACCCCGATCTGCTTGTCGGCGCTGGTGAGCACCGGCCCCTGTTCGACGTGTAGCTCAATGAATGCGGCCAGCGACGCAGGCGATCGCTGGGCTTGGGCGATTTTACCCCAATCGCCGCCGGCTCGCGCCAGGCAGTCTTGGATGGCTTCATGGCTGCGGCTGCGATACAGCTCGGCATCGGGCAAGAGTTGTCCCGCCATCGCTTTGCAGCCAACCATGGTGCGTTCTTCATCGGCAAAGACGACAACTTCCAGCGGATGGTCGAGGTGCCGACCTTGAGAGGACAATGCCGCCACTACGGCAATCCCTGCTAGCACGCCATAGGTGCCGTCGTAGTGACCCGCGTTGGGCACGGTATCGATGTGGGAGCCGGTCATGAGTGGCGGGGCGTTATCAAATCGTCCCGCATACCGGCCAATCAGATTGCCCGCGGGGTCAGTTTGCACGGTCATGCCCGCTTCGACCATCCAGCCGCTGACGAGGGCGCGGGCCTGGCAATCGGCTTCACTAAACGCTAAACGCTGGACACCACCGTTGGGCAGGGCTCCCAGTTGAGCCAGCTGACGAATCATGGCCATTAGACGATCACCATTAATCGCCAGGGTAGAAACGACCGATGAAACCATAGGAAAACCTCTCTGCAGGCAAACTGCAACTAATCTTCTATGCCACTACTGTAGAGTGTGAAGCGTATACTGTATACAATGATTGCAATGACGGTCACTGTAAAATTGCTTACCTGATGCGGTTTCATAGCAGTCGTCAGTCCGGTTGAGGCAAGATTGCGGAGCTGCTTTGTAGATGCGCTAATGCTTTCAGAGCGTTCTTTGGTGTTCTCGGTAAAGTGGCTAGCGCGATCACCAAACAACCTGTTGTTAATCTCCTAGGATTTTTCCCTTGGTCACGCTATCTAATCCTTTGCCACGGCGGGAGTCGCTCCATGAGCAGACTTACCAGGCCCTCCGCACCAGCATTCTCTCGGGAGAACTGCGCCCCGGCGATCGCCTGGTTGAAACTCATTTGGCTGAGCAACTGCAGGTCAGTCGTACCCCCATCCGGGAGGCGCTGCGGCAACTGCAGCGCGAGGGGTTGGTCACCCTTGATGGCGGCGGGCTGCGCATTATCTCGGTGTCGGTGACTGATGCCGTGCAGCTCTATGACTGTCGACTAGCGTTGGAACAAGCGGCGGTGCGGTCGGCCTGTCTCGAAGCCAGCGATCGCGCTTTAGAAGTGCTGCAGCAATCGGTTGCCCAGGCGGAGCGAGCTGTACAGCGCCAGACCTCAGCTCTCAACACCTTTGAGATGCTCAATCTCGACTATCAGTTTCACCGTCAGATTGCTGTCAGTACGGGCAATGGCTGGCTGACGGGGTTACTCGATCAGGTCTTCGACAAAATGATGCTGCTGCGAGTGCACACCACGCGTTACAACCCTCAAGTGTTGGATATTTATACCGAACATCATGAAATCTGTAGCGCCATTGTGGCTCGCGATGCTGACCGGGCGATCGCCTCGATTCAGGCACACTTGGAAGCGAGTAAACAGCGGGTCGTCGAGGCGCTGGAAGCGCTTTCCGCTAACGATGATGGGGATGTTTAGGGTTGTATCAAGATATGAGGTTTTACATCCTTGCAATGGGGATAACCCCGCCACGTTTTCGATTTAGAGTAATCTCGGAAAACTCAATATTCGGCGTTCTCTAGGAAAGAATTTATGACGGCTGCAGCTACTCAAACGGTTTTTATTTGCGGATCAGCCCTGCGGGGACAGCCTGACCACGGCAACCTACAAGACGCCACGTTTGTGCGCGAGGCAAAAACCGCTGCTCGCTATCGTCTCCATGCGGTGAAAGACGGCTGGCACCCCGGTATTTATGCCGTCGAAACGGGTGGCATTGCCATTCCCGGTGAGCTGTACTCTCTCACCCCTGCCCAATACGAACATCTCGTCTCTACTGAGCCGCCCGATATGTATCCCGCTGAGGTGACTCTAGAGACAGGCGAAACTGCGATCGCGATGCTGTATCCCCAAGCATTGATTGAAGAAAACGGCTGGCCCGATATCTCTGCTCTGGGGGGCTGGGCGGCCTACAAGGCACAAACAGCCTGATCGACGCTGCCGCCACAATTTTCTGGTTTCCTTCCCCGTTGGTTTTCACCATTCTCTTGTTGAAGTTTGGAGCAATTCCATGGCCCCAGTGCTGATCAAAGGCGGACGCATCGTCACCGCTGTCGATGATTACGTGGCCGATATTTTGATTGAGGGGGGGCGCATTGAGGCGATTGCCCGGGAAATTAATCACCACAATGCCACGACCTATAACGCCGACGGTCTGCTGATTTTTCCCGGTGGCATTGATGTCCATGTGCACATGGAAACGCCCATGGGTAATGACATCTACACCTGCGATACCTTCGAAACCGGCACGCGATCGGCCGCTTTTGGCGGCACCACCACCATCGTGGATTTTGCCCAGCAGTTTCAGGGTGAGAGTCCCAAGGCGGCGCTGGATCGACGGTTGGCCGCTGCTGAGCCCCAATGCTGTGTGGACTATGGTTTTCACGTTATTCTCACCGACGTCAATCCGGGTTCCCTCTCGGAACTGCCTGACCTGATAAATTATGACGGCATCTCAAGCTACAAGCTCTACATGGCCTACCCCGGCGTCTTGATGGTGGATGACGCTGCCATCTACCGCACCATGCGTAAGGTGGGCGATCACGGCGGCATGGTTAACCTGCATGCCGAAAATGGCGTCGTGATTCAAGCGCTGATCGAAGAAGCGCTGGAGCAGGGCAACACCTCGCCCAAATATCACCAGCTGACTCGGCCCAGCCTGATGGAAGGGGAAGCCACCCATCGCGTCATCCGCATTGCCGAGTTGGCCGAGGTGCCGGTATACATCGTGCATCTGTCGGCGAAGGAAGCGCTAGAAGCCGTAGTGGAGGCGCGCGATCGCGGCATCCCCGCCTTTGCAGAAACCTGCCCCCACTACCTGTTTTTGACTAATGAGGAATACGACCGTCCGGACTTTGAACCCGCCAAGTTTGTGATGACGCCGCCCTTGCGCGACCACACCTGTCAGCATGCCCTATGGCGTGGCTTGAAGTTTGACGATTTGCAAATTGTAGCCACCGACCACTGTCCCTTTTGCTTTAACGAAAACCTGTTTGGTATTTTGCAGTCGAAGCAATATGGCAAAGACGATTTTTCCAAAATTCCCAACGGCGCACCGGGGGTAGAATTTCGCCTGCCGCTGCTCTATGACGGCGGCGTCAAGGCGGGGCGCATTACCCTCAATCGCTTCGTGCAGTTGACCTCCACTGCCCCCGCCAAAATGTTTGGCCTGTTTCCTCAAAAGGGCACGATCGCAGTGGGCAGTGATGCCGACTTAGTTCTGTTTGATCCGGAGGCGCAGCATACCCTGAGTGCTAATACCCATCATTCCAATGTGGACTATTCGCTGTTCGAAGGCCGCCGCGTGCAGGGCAAGGTACAGCAGGTATTTTTGCGCGGCGAACTGATTGTGGATGGCGACACCTGGCGGGGCCGAGCCGGGATGGGGCAATTTTTGAAGCGATCGGCGTCGGGTCGGGTGCTGTGACGCTGTTGCATCAATTTAGGTCTCGCCATCTTCTCCCTGAGCCCAGAGACTTAGCATTCGGAACAAATTCCATTAGAATCGGGGTGATTTTGGCTGATCGTCAGCGTGATGACTCTTCGCAGGGGTATTAATCGGCCACAGCCGCGCTGACTGTGGCATCCTCCTAAATTCCTATGGCAGAAATTCCTATGACAGACGCTTTAGAAACCCACGTTTTTCCCGTGCGTTGGCAGGATGATCATGTCCTGCTGATTGATCAGACGAAGTTGCCGCAGCAATATTCCGTTGTTTCGATCACACGTAGCGAAGATATTTTGACCGCCATTCAAACCCGCATTGTGAGAGGCGGGCCAGCTTTGGGGTTGGCGGCGGCCTACGGACTTTATCTGGGGGCGCGAGTCATTGATACCGAAGAGCACACCGCATTTTTAGAACGGCTAGAGGCGATCGCCGAGCAGCTGAAAGCGACGCGCCCTGACAAGGCCAACTTGATGTGGTCGGTCGATTATATGGTTGAGCAGGTGCGGCACAGCTCAGACAGCGTGATTGATCTCAAGGCACGACTGCTGGAGACCGCGCAAAAAATTCAACAAAAAGATTGGGAGATCTGTGTCGCGATCGGTCAGCATGGTCTGGCTGCTCTGCCGACAGAACCCACCCAACTGACTCTTTACACCCACTGCAATCACGGGGCGTTGGCCACTTCGGGGTTTGGCACCTCTTTAGGCATCGTGCGAACGGCCTGGCAAGAGCAGCGACTCGCCAAAGTGATTGTGGGCGAAACTCGGCCCTGGCTCCAGGGCTCTCGTCTCACTGCCTGGGAATGTCTTCAGGAGCAGATTCCCGCCACAGTGATTACCGACAGCATGGCCGCCCATTGTATGCGGCAGGGCATGGTTGACGCGGTGGTCGTGGGGGCCGATCGCATTGCTGCTAATGGCGATACGGTCAACAAAATTGGCACCTATGGGTTGGCGATCGCGGCGAAAGCCCACGATCTGCCCTTTTTAGTGGCGGCACCGCTCTCGACAATCGATTTCAACCTGCCCAATGGCACTCAGGTTGAAATTGCCCAGGGTAACGAAACCGACGTTTGCCGGTTGGGCGACACTGTCACCTGTCCGGCTGGGGTCAAAACCTACAACCCGTTGTCAGATGTGACGCCCGCTGACTTAATTACGGCCATCGTGACCGAACGCGGGGCGATCGCTCCTGGTGAACTAGCTACCCTTGCCCCTCATCAAAAGTGAAAACTAAGCTGCGTGAGAACCTTAAAAGTTGCTGGGCAGCAAACTGTCAGACCAGAGATCTTTTGACTTCAGCCAATCTTGGCTAAAGAGTCGTGACTGATAACGCGCCCCGCTATCACAGAGAATCGTCACAATCGTGTGGCCCGGCCCCATTTGCTTCGCCAGCTTCACCGCCGCTCCGACGTTGATGCCCACCGAGCCCCCCATAAACAGGCCGTCTTTGTAGAGCAGTTGATACACTGCCTGCAAAGCTTCGTGATCATTCACCTGAATGGCATCGTCGGCGGGCGCTCCAGCCATGTTGGCGGTGACTCGGCTGTTGCCGATGCCCTCCGTGATTGAGTTGCCGCTGGTGCTGATTTCGCCCGTTTTGACATAGCTGTAGAGACCACTACCCATGGGGTCAGCCACCACACAGCGAATGTCAGGATTTTTGTCTTTAAAGAACATCGCTGCGCCCGCATAGGTGCCGCCCGTGCCCGTCGCCGCCACCCAGCCATCCACCTTGCCGTCGGTCTGCGCCCAGATTTCTGGCCCCGTTGTTTCGTAGTGGGCGCGGCGATTGGCGAGGTTGTCAAATTGATTGGCCCAGATGGCGTTGGGCGTTTCTGCCGCGATCCGCGCCGATAGCTTGACGTAGTTATCGGGATTTTTATACGGCACCGCTGGGACTGGTCGCACCTCGGCTCCTAGCGTTCGCAACATATCCATTTTTTCTTGCGATTGCGTCTCGGGAATGATGATCAAGCACTTGTAGCCCTTCGCGTTGCAGATGTGGGCCAACCCAATGCCGGTGTTGCCCGCTGTGCCTTCGACCACCGTGCCGCCCGGCTGTAATAGACCCTGCTCTTCGGCATCTTTGATGATAAATAGAGCCGCTCGATCTTTGACTGACCCACCAGGATTCAGAAACTCCGCTTTGCCGAGAATTTCACAGCCGGTCTCTTCACTAAAACTATTGAGCCGAATGAGGGGGGTGTTGCCAATGGTATCGACAAAGCCTGATTTAATATCCATCCTGAGTTCTGATAAGAAATAAAACTTCTCTACACGCTTATCCTAAGGGGTAACGGCTCTGAGCTAAACGACTCATTGCGATTCAGCATTGGAGAATGGACGTGAGCCGACGGAATTCGGAAGTGCGAATTCGGAGTTTGGAAAGCGGAAGTGCGAATTTGGAAGACAGAAATGTGAATTCGGAGTTCGGTGGCCAGAACGCGGCAGTGTGAATATCGAAAGCGGCATGAAGAATGCTGCGCTTTGTATTTCAAATGCCTCTAGGTGGCCGCTCCATTCCGAACTCCGTGGGGCTGCCTGCCGTGCGTCTAGGGCCCTTCTCGCAGGATCTCTGACCTCCGACCTCCGACCTTCTAATGCTGTAAGACTCTGCTCTTCCTGCCGGGGACTCCGAATCTGAACCCCGAACGCCGAACTCAAGACTGACTCAGTGCGGCGACAACACCGCTTCCTCATTCACCTCAATGCCCATTTCGACCGCGTGTTCCCAGCCCAAGCCTTTGCGTTCAATCACTGGTGCTTCTGGGTCAGCCAGATTCAAGATGGTTGAGAGGCCGTAGCCCAACTCTTGGTCATCGTCGATGATGAAATCAACGCGGGGCCCGACTTGGTCAAACAGTTCAGCCTTTGATGACACCGGTGCCGCCTCGGACTCCACTAAGGAAAGCGCGGAGGTGGAAACAATGGGATTATCTAGGGCTTCGATCAGCGCTAAACAAATTGGACAGTCAGGGACGCGAATGCCGGTCGTTTTGCGTTTGGGGCTCATCACCAGCTTGGGTACTAGCTTCGTCGCGGGCAACAAAAACGTGTAGGTGCCCGGAATCAGGTGACGAATCTTGCGATAGGCCGGGTCACTGACCCACGCATATTCCGCAATGTTAGACAGCGATGAACACATAAATGTCAGCGGCTTGTCGTTGGAAACCTGTTTGAGCTGCTGCACGCGCTGTACTGCCGATTTCACCGTCAGATCACAGCCGATCGCGTAGACCGTATCGGTGGGGTAAAGCATAATTGCCCCCTGTCGCAGCGCGTCACGGATGGTCGAAATTTTTCGCGATTGAGGATTTTTGGGATGAACTTTGTAGATAGTGGTCATCGTTCGTCTCCTAGGGCGCGTCATCAATCAAACTCGAAAGCCTTACAGTATGGGCATTGCCGCACCCGCTCCGTAAAACCAGCTAGAGGCTGAACCGCTTTCAGCATCAGGATTCAGCCGCTAAATGATGACAGCCTCTAGCACTTGCCTGACAAATCCGTCTGCAACGGCGTCTTCATTATGGAAGATGGAGAGGACGCTGCGGAGACCTTGTATGAAGACTTTAGCCTTTCTGGATTGTCCGACCGGTATTTCGGGGGATATGTGTTTGGGGGCGTTGGTCAGTGCTGAGGTGCCGCTGAGCTATTTGCAGACCCAAATCGATCGCCTCAATCTGCCAGAAATGGTCAAACTGACGGAAGTGATCGTGCGCAAAAACGGCATCGCCGCAACTAAGGTCAACGTTGGGCTACCTCATGAAACAGGCCCGGTCCCCCCGCCACCGCTGCGTCATCTGCATGACATCGAGCAAATCATTACTGCTGCCGACCTGCCTGCCCGCGCGATCGCCTGGAGTTTGGCCATCTTTCGTCGATTAGCCCAGGCTGAAGGGGCGATCCATGGCATTGAGCCGCAGCAGGTGCATTTTCACGAGGTAGGGGCAACTGACGCGATCGTCGACATTGTCGGCACCTGCCTGGGTCTTGATTGGCTCAACGTGGATGAACTGCACTGCGCTCCCTTGCCGACTGGGACGGGTACTGTGCGGACGGCCCACGGTCGTTTACCCGTCCCGGCTCCAGCCGTGCTCAAACTGATGGAAATGGCGCAGGTGCCCATCTACAACGCTGGGTTGAAGGGCGAATTGGTCACCCCCACCGGGGCGGCAATCGCCACCGAACTTGCTGCTCAGTTTGGCGAGCCTCCGTCGCTTAAGCTGCAAAAAGTGGGACTCGGTGCTGGCACCAAAGACCTGGCACTGCCGAATATTCTGCGGCTGTGGGTGGGTACCCCAACGTCACCGGCCTCGGCCTCGGGGCACCACACCTATCATCATGCAACGAGCCCCATCGCTGACTCGTCTGCTCCCCATCACCATCCCCACGAACACCCGACCCCAGAGACTATACCGCTGGAGAAGATGCCGCGCGTTCTCTCGGCAGCGGAAAGTCATGCCGCTGCTTTAGCTTCAGTGGATGAAATTGAGCAGCGAGCTGGTCAGGAAACCGTCGTGGTTTTGGAAACTCAGGTGGATGATCTGTCTCCCCAAGCGATCGGGTATTTGTACGATCGCCTGCTGCAGTCGGGGGCACTGGACGTTTTTACCCAAAGCGTCACGATGAAAAAATCTCGCTTGGGCCACCTGATCAGCGCGATCGCCTATCCCGAAAAAGCTGACAATTGCGAGCAAATCTTGCTGCAGGAAACAACGACCTTAGGCGTGCGGCGATCGGTGCAACATCGTCTTCGCTTGCGACGAGAGATCATGTCCCTTGCGACGCCTCTCGGCCCGATTCGAATGAAGTTGGCTTTTGCCCCCGGTCAAGACCAGCCCCTCAAGGCACATCCCGAATATGACGACTGTGCAGCTCTAGCCCAGCAGCATCACCTGCCCTGGCGCGAAGTTCACAATCAGGCGCTGGCTTACTGGCAAACCCACATCAACCAAAATCATCAGGGATAGTGAAGATGCCACCAGGTAATCAGGGCACTCCGTATTAGAAAATCTCCTCAACTTTTTCGAGGTTGGGCACAGTTCTATGCCCAAGCATCCATTTGGTAGGTTAGTAGAGCATAGTTACGACAAGATAGATATACCGAGTATGTGCCAGGGGAGTGTAAACGGGTTTGGTGACGGCAACGGACT
>ERZ1740065.1367-NODE-1367-length-14541-cov-11.788416_pt1 | contig 14541 bp, 14 predicted proteins | sample MGYA00581738_ERZ1740065 | MGnify/ENA primary metagenome ERZ1740065 (study PRJEB43018, sample SAMN04849749) | marine metagenome | isolation source: floating plastic debris | place: Pacific Ocean | collected 2008-09-01 | study: EMG produced TPA metagenomics...
ATCTCCCCATCCTCAGTCTCCATCTCCCCATCCTCAGTCTCCATCTCCCCATCCTTAGTCTCCATCTCCCCATCCTCAGTCTCCCTTCATCTCTCATTCTAGTGTTGAGTGCAATGTAATGATGGGCGATATGGAACTGAGACGTATGACGGCCACATGTCACGATTGTTTGTATTCCGATACATTTATTGCCATGAGTAGGAGATCCAGTACATAACATCTTTGATCAGATAAGCTGACTGACGAATTTACAGGCAGCTGGCATGCGAAGCAGTGTCTCAGTCCAGTGATAGGTTATCCACGTATCAGTTACAGGCTAAGCTGTTCCCACCACTATTGCCTTCACCTCCGTATATCTTTGACCAATGAGTCAATCGCCATGCAATAATTATTCAACTCGCTTTTGTGGAGCCATCGTGACAGGGATGGGTCAATGGCCTGAGGATCAAACTAAACTTCTTTATTACAGGCAGTTCAACCACCACTCCTAACAATGACCAGGCGTCTAGCCTTGACCTCTCGGGCTATAAGGATGAGGCTGAGCTCCGAGCTCTAGTAAGTGGCGCTGTCTCGATCATTTCTCTGCTCGTTTCATGTGTCTGGTATAATTCCATGACATTCTCTCCTCCGTCATTGCAGCTCCATCAGACAACCAAGTATGAAGATAAGAAGAGAATCCGCGCTGCTATAAAACAGCTTCGCAAACCATGTATGTGTATGGAGTTGTCTTCCCTACCCTCTTTCATCAGTGACAATCCCATGGCGTTGTGGTAGAGCCTTCACATCCCATATTTAGTGTTTATTATAAGTTCAAGGACTGGTCTATCTGGTTCAGGTGACAGCCAGGTAGCAGCAAAGACAGGCGAACAAGCTGAATCAAGCAGCTCTTTTGCTGCTGTTGATAGTACTGTAACTGCCTCCACCCCTGATGGAGTAGTACCTCCATCCACTCCTGACGGTGTGACACTGGTAAGGGAACCATCATTGCCACACTTCCTATTGCAACACTTCCCAACCGACTACAGTCACCTGTTATAGTGGTTATGTTTCCCTTGTCACCAACACCGTGTTTAATTCTTCACTGAAAGGTCACTAGTTGTCTGTCAGACAGAGCGTTCCATGACGACGTCCTTGTCAGCCCGTTGCAGCATGACAAGCGGATCGTCGCTGCCAAAGACGGCCAAGTGGAGGTGAGCTTCTGTATCAATATTATCAAGTCTTCACTGAGTCAGATAGCCAGTGAACTAGATCATGGGGTATTCTGTCCGCACTTGGGAGTTATCTTCTCGTGCTAAACAATTGGGAGTCGTCTTACTTTACAATGTTATACTCATTTAATTTGTGGGGCATGATTACTTGATCGATGGGTTTGTCGATTGACCCGGCAATGATATGGAAATTATGAACTTTTAAAAACTTGCTAGACAATGAAAATATTGAATCACTAATGAGAGAGGGTGGGGAATGTAACAAGCCTTACTCTCTTCCCTTATCAAGCTCTCTCAGTGAACATTGACTCACCACCGTATTATGATTAGGACCCTGAGTCTATGCATTTGCATAAGTAGTAGCCGTGCCACTTTTCATTCGTCCGTCTGATGATATGACTCTGGCCTGACATGTAGATAGAGAATTCTTGGCGGCATACTCGAACGACGAGCCATTCAGACGTACAGGAGGGCAGAACGTCAGTGTTGAAGACTACACAGACTGGCAACGTGATCATCAGGGAGAAAGATGAAGTTCTTACCAAAGAGAAAGTAAGAAACTAGACATTGAGACACTACTGAGATGGTGATGTTTTACATGCGGAGGCTAGCGATCATAAGGCTTCATGTTGAACACCGGAATTATCTCCCCATTGCAACACTTATGAGCCCGGTTCCCATAGATCATCACGCGAATGGCATACGGTGGCTGATGGCTGATTGTCTGATGGTCCCAGCTTGTTGCAATGGATAGGGAAACCGGGCATTAGACACTATGACCTCAATTTCCGCAGCAATCATCCCTGCAGCGAGCTTGAATACGACTGTAAACATTAACCATTTTTGCAGACGTCTGTGAGAGGCTCTGTGTCATCAGAGGTAGATGTCATTCACAAGATCGAGGTCAAATGCAATGACGGGCTGCAGCTGGTCACTGAGGAGATATCGATGGACAAGGAAGTAAAATCTACCACAACGGGCGAGCATTCAAAATCCACCATCAATGTTACTATTGCAAGAGCTAAGGCTATGGTGAGGCATCCCTGCCGCCCACCTCCTCATCCCTGCCGCCCACCTCCTCATCCCTGCCGCCCACCTCCTCATCCCTGTCAGCTTGTTGTATTGAGTAACACTTTTTTCCTCACATCTAGCCTGAAGTCGTCAGGAAGCTTAGTGACATGAGTGGGGTGGATGGGGACGGTGTCACACTTGAATGTGAGTTCAGTGATGGGAAAGATCTAGAGGTGGAGTGGGTTAAGGATGGTAAACCAATCAAACCGAACAAGGACATGCTGTTGTCTTGGAATCCCCCTGTTGCTAAGTTGGAAATATTGGAGTTGCTCTACCCTGATGACAGCGGCCTCTACACCTGCAGAGCCAAGAGTCCATCAGGAGTAGTTGATACATCTGCTACTCTCAGTGTTAAAGGTAGTCAGTGGTTCCACAGCACAGATTCTGGCTGCAGTAATCATGTCGCATTGGTTGGATGTAATGAATAATTACCTCTCATAGATGTAGATGAACCAGCGACTGTCACCCTCTCGTTCAGAGAGGAGTTGAAGGACAGCAAGGTTAGCCTTGGCTCTAAAGATGTGACCCTTTCCTGCCAATTATCGGAACGCAGTTCTGATACCCTCATCACCTGGTACAAAGACTCTGAGGTTATATTTCATATCATAAAAAAGCTGTAAAACTAGAGAGAGCAATAGGCCATAATCATATTGAACTATGTTTCAGCCAATCAAAAGCTCCAGCAACTTCAAGTCCCTGTTTGATGGTCAGACAGCATCGCTCTGTATAGCTGAAGTATCAACCAATGATGTGGGTATTTATAAATGCTGTGCTGAAAGGATGAATCACCAGATTTCAACTTGCTGCCATCTTGATGTCAATGGTAAGCCAAGGGCACACAACTCTTAATAGCTTGAAGTTTAGAGCTCAACTTTTTCCACATGTAAAAGAGATGGACTCCGCTTTCAGTTGAAGAGAAGTGCATAGATGAAGTCTCAGGAGAGAATCAGGTAAGGGTCAATAGTGATCTATGCCAACATTGTCAGCCATTCACAGCAATACGTACGCCCCCACCCTTTGTACAAAGTGGATCTTAGGCTACATATGCCGAGTTTAATTAGGCTACGCGCTGATATTTATCCTGCTGCAGTTGTTTCACCCTAATCTAAATGTCAGAACGCTTGTAACTTTTATATCACGAGGCCAGAAGATGTCTGCCAGCGTGTAACTACTATGTAACTGTCAATAACTCTGTCTGATTGCGCTGTGTCATCACGCAACGGCATGGAGTGTTGCTGTACTGCAGCAGCCTGGCCGTGCAGGGAACGCTGGGAGAAATGTGGATCTAATCTACGCTGTTAATCTACAATAAGATGAACAAGCTAATTATCTTACCTGTAAGAGCCATTGCCGGGTGTCTAGTCCCGGCCAAGCTAGATTGAAACCAGCAAAACTACGGATCATTGTCAAATCAACAACACTCCTCGCCTGTTTTGAGGGTAGAGGGTACACTCAGATTTACATATACAGACCGTAGCTCGACTAACTGTCTGTAGTAGATAGCGTGATGGAGTTGTTGCAGGTAGAGGCGGTAGGTCTCGCTGCAGAGAACCTTCCTGGTGTACGGTGTACATCTGCATTGCAGGGGGATTCCAACAATAACAGAATGAAGGGCGGAGTCGAGAAAGAGGAGGCAGCGCTATCTGATAGTTCGACCGATAGAGGTGAGAGAGAGGGCGTGATATCTGATAGATTGGAGACGACTATAGCACATGTACCTTTAGTTAGCTCCTTCTCCGCTACATCCTTATATTCGTGACTCATTATACAATGCTGCGCACTCATAGACGGGATTTTTGCCGTTGTTTATGAGGAGAGCGCTTTGCCCGCGAGAACGTGAAATATGGCATGTGTACCGTGCGTGCTGGTGCAGTTTTAATACTACAGTTTCCTTATATACAGACGGCTAACATTCCATAGGTTGCCTTTGCTTTCATAAATAGAGCTCAGCAGCTGTAGCGCCATAGACTATTATAACTAGTTTAAGGAAGCAGGAGCGGCCATTTTCTGTGGAGAATTCGTTATTAATGTGGTGAGCTGCAGAGGTTGAGTGATGTAGATAGTGAGATATTGGAGTGGGAGTATCATAAACGGACTCAATAGCCAATCAAGATTGTCAGAGGTAACAGGAAATAGTATGCAAGGCGTGTGTGCGAGAGCTGCATGATCTACTGACCAATAATTACCTTATATAAGAGAGTGAGATGGCTTAGTATCGTTTCAGCTAATGCTAATGACCCAGGCAGTAAAAGTGAGGTGGATACGTCAGCCAGTGTGAAGGCAGCAGCTCCTGTGGACGGACATCCCTTTGATTCCGGTCAGCCATTTCTCTCGTACAGATTGCATATTCGTGCCAAAAACGGTGATTCTACTTTCTCGGTCTTCCAAAAGGTCTGAGCTTGAAACCTGTTGCCAAATCTGGAGCAATGAATAGGCCAAAATCAGGTCCTGCAGGTAAGTCTGCTTCTGCTACGTTGGTGATTGGCATGCAGTACATTTTATGTATGCGAGTGAGAGTGGATTTTGTTTCCTGCATTGCTATGCTGTGCTCTGTTGCTGGTTGTACCTCAGTTTGTTGCATGGCGTGAGTTGTGACTGTAGACTCTGCCGCTGCCTCCGTAGTAAGCGCTCTGGCTACACGCAGCACAGCTGGCAATGTCTCCATCAATCACACCAAATCGTCAAAGACAACCAGCGTTCAGCAGTCATCTGCCCATAGATCGTGGGGTAAGATGGGCGCTATGAGCAGCCTGTTAGGTGAGGACTTTCCGCCTGCATTGTCATTGCTCCTGCAGTGTGAACCCATTTGTGGCATGTCACAGTAGAGAGTTGCGACATGTCACAGTACGGAGTTGTGACATGTCACGGTATGGAGTCAGCTAGCGTGACGTTTAGATATCGCAATGGTTTTATAGGAAGAGGCTCAGGTGCTGGCGGAGCGAAAGGAGCCATGGCGGCCTTCAAGCAGATGGACACAGCAAACAACCCCAACCCTACCTCAGCACCCAAGCCAAAGTAAGTATAGGCACCGATCTAATTCAGTTTCCCTCCCCTTTATGTTTACATCAAGTGCTGAAAATAGAGCCCAGCGGCAGCGAGGAGCAGCGAACGGGCGGATTAATTGGCTCTAGATATGGCAGTGTTATATAAGACTAGGCATTAGCCTGTTAAACTAGGGAAGAGATGACTGGTGGGAGGCACTGCTGTAGTGTATCGATGCCAGTGGAAGTGCAGACCACACGGATGATAATGAAGCAGCCTACCTGATTGGTGTTGTGGCCGCCATTGCGTAATTGCGAGTGGCCCCTCTGTATCCGACTATTTGTCATACTGTGTTTTGCTTGGCATGGCCAGTGTAACCAACATCTATCAAACGTACTGCATTTCAGCAAGCAGATGAGCAGGAATGTAAAGGAGGTGTTCGACTTTGTGAAAAGTAACACCAACCATTTTGAGGTAGTGTTCCTGCGATAGCTCTCCCTATCCCACACAGTATGAAGGGCATGGAGTGGTGGGTCAAGGTCATCAGTGCACTGGTCACATGTGCTGACTTGACTGCTGCTCTATCGATTCCATAGCTCCAGCTGATCTTTCTTCTTTCCCCTGAAAAAATTCACACAAAACACGCTTAGTCGCTGCCATCCGCCATGATTTATTCATTTCTAGAGGTTGTCCCCCCTGTGAGAACTGACGGGTTTTCCTGTCAATTTCGTTCCACGGGCTGATCATTCTTACCTTGACAGTTTAGTTAGAGATGGTGTGTGTGCATGCTTCTTATATAAGTCCTTGTTTTCCCTCTGTAGTTGCGAAGCCGTGTCGCTCAATTCCATTCCGGCCGCTAAACAAGCTGCCAAAATGATAAAACGAAAAGCGATGAGCATCGTTGAAATAAAAAATGAGATGTTAACATTCTGCAAAAATAACACAAAAGAATATGAGGTATACCGATAACGTTACAGGTGAATGTAATATATGCATGAGAATACAACTCCAAGTCTGTGTTGTCCGCTATACTAAACACAGATGGATAGTTTCGTACATGACGGGAGCCCTGACCGGGTGGTTTATAGCATGGCACACTAATCGACCAGCCTTCGAGCCCTGCTGCCGTTTCATTTGCACCTTTTTTGCCATATTCAGTTAGCTGCAGAGTATCTGCTATGTGTTGAAGGTTTGGGGCTAAGGGCGGACAGCCTACAGTAGTTGAGGGCTTGTTGCGCTGGTGCCAGCTAATGACCAAGGAGTATCAGGTAGTATTGTGTACAGCACGTATACTATATAAGTTAGTGCCTCCGCGTGGTCGTTACTCCTAACCTCATTGACTGCCGTGGCCATGTTTGGCAGCGGGGACTTGCTGTGCCTACCGCACTTGTGGGACAATGAAACGTAGTTACGCTTCCAATTGTGAGACCTTGACATCAGCATGTCCGTCAGAGGAGAGTTTTGGCTCTGACATCTGACCCATTTGCATTCATGTGAATTAATGAGATATATATGGTGTGGAGTCGTCCTCTCTCGGGTAATAATGCCGTGCTGTACATGATCATCCTATCTGGAAGCATTGCTGGCGCCAGAGTATTACTAAGCCTCTTACATCCTGGTCCTCCATCAGCCTCTTGACAATCTAACTGCATGCTTGCATGTCCACAAGCCTGTCACAGTTTGCTGCGTATCAACTGTAGCCTGAAACACTCTGCTACTTCCTCTGCTCCAACTGGATCAAGTGGACTTCAGCGAAGCGCAACCGCTATTAAGCAAATGTTGATCAACTGGTGCAAGTCTAAAACCAAAGAGTATGAGGTATTGGTTGTACTGACATATGATAGAGTGATAGCGAAGCTATGTAAATGAACAAGATGATTCTGAGATTTCACCAACCAATGACAACTAGTCGGAACCACAAATATAAAGCATATATCGTGTCATCGTTGGCTTGATTTCAATGCTGGGGAATCAGTAGAAGCATGGAAATCGCATGCTGGTTAGTTGAACTATAGTGAATGCTGTGCTGCTTGCATCTGTAGAATGCTTTCTTGCTCCTGTGTGCTTTCTTCTCCTCATGTGTTTGTTTTCATTCGCAAAGTCAGACTGAACTACTTGACACTGCATTTGTTTGGATTTAAATTCAAATCATTCATAAACTAAATTTTAGTAATATTTGGAAAATCAAGTAATTCAGTCAGCACCGAATCTGACGCCATTTTATTGCTATTGACGCAATGTTGAATGTCACAGAATGTGAGCATCGACAACTTCTCCACCAGCTGGAATGACGGAGTTGCCTTTCTGGCGTTGATTCACCATTTCTACCCTGATTCATTCAACTGGGAGAAGGTGGATCCACGCAGACGTCGCGAGAACTTTCAGCTGGCCTTCGATCTGGCAGAGTATGTCTCACTGCAGACTAGCTTATTCGCTGCAGTACTAGTATTGACCTAATTTGTGATCTAATCTGTCCTGACATTAGGAAGAAGGCAGACATAGCACCGTTGCTGGACGTGGAGGACATGGTGAGGATGAAGAAGCCTGACTGGAAATGTGTCTTCACTTACATCCAGAGCTTCTACAGAAAGCTGCGAGACCACGAGAACAATCAGCACCAGTACATGCAGCAGGGTCAGCCGCAGCAGGCAGCCTCCTAAACTACTGCCTCGCAGCACCAATAGCTGTATAGGCAATAATATAGTATCAATATCCTTGCAGTGCCCCCTGGCAAACTGAGAAAGATGTCTATCATAGTGCTTTATTATCATCACAGAATTGATGAACTAGTCATATACAGGAGTTGTCACCTCGTTGATTCATATCTTGATTCTTGCTGTACTGAATCTCTGGAAATGATATTTTGTTTACTTATGCGAACTATTAGCCGTCGGAAAATAGAGTTATATAACACGCTGCATATCATGTCTCGCTCTCTTCTTATCTAGAACATGTTAGAGTGTATAATGTTTCCATGAGCAGAGTCTAGTCTACTATACCAGTTGAATGCGATTGAAACTGAATTCCTATTGATGAGCCACTTCATGCCATACATGCCTCCAATGATCATGTATGGGGAGAAAGATAAGAGTCAGAGGTGTGTGTATTTTTGACAAATGGACAGATTTGTAGTGTAGCTACATGCGTACCATAGACATAGACAAGTAGTCTGGTAATGACTGGCTACTTCTCACTGCAGAATAATATGTCTAAATGTGGCTCACCTATTAGAAGCTAAATTAGTTTTGATCTTTCCCTAACAAGGCTGCTATTTATTGTCTTCCCTTCTTAAACAGGCCAGTCACTGGTTTATATGTTTCGAAATTAATAATTAAAATGTGTTTTATCTCGCTGGGCCAGGATCGGATGGGACAGGAGGTAATAAAACAGTAGGCCATCTACGTAATCTCTTGCGTTATGCAGAGTCAGAATTCTGAGTCATGACGTCGAGTCGAGAGTTAAGAGGGAGCATAACTCTAAATCTCATAACATGAAAGTATGTATTTAGTTGATCATCATCATCATCTCTCACAAGGCAGGTACAAGGCAGGTACAAGGCAGGTACATAACACATTAATTGATTATACATAACAGAATTAATATAATTGATTATCTGCTAGTGAGAGCCTACACTTCATTAGTGACCTCTGCATCGAGTGAATGATTACACGATTACCCCAGGCTGATGAAGATGTTTATGAAAACTGTATGACATTGTCTGGAAACATAGGATATGCTGAACATCTGAGATGGCGGACATGTTAGTCACGCCAACTTTCCGTTGATAAAGCTTTATTCTCATTAGTACCAAGTAAGCTCAAGTAAGCTGCATGGTCAACGATCTGGTGTAAAATATAACACGCTGTCATAGAGGTAAGAGAGATGTGTGTCATAGCGATCATCAATGAGTCATGCTCGGAGGTGTTCCAACCGGCATATAAGGGAGCAGGTAAGGTATGTGCTGCAGGTGGGCTGCTAATCGTCTGCAGTAGGAAGTGTATCAGAGGAGCATTGATGCATGTGAGAATCTGATTGGACAAGTAGCAGTTGATCAGCCCCGCCTCCCATTACTGCTGACAGCAAATGAGTGAAACCAACCACAAATCTTACAACCTGATTCCGAAACGACACGAAGTATCTGTGAGTATGAAACTGTCTTATTGGTCAGTCGTTGATGACACTGCAGACGTCCAGTCAGAATTCCCTTGTACTGGCATCGTCGTAACACACAGGCTGATGGACTGGAAGCGGAGTCTACTGGTGTTGGGTGGTCTGCTCCTGACAGCGTTGGCTACTCTGTTCTACTTTGACAGGTTCGGTATTGGAAGCTATCTGACCAGTGGAACTATAGTTCAACTAGAGTAAGTAATTTTCTGCTCTTCACGTACAGTAAATATTCCAACATAAGTTAAGAGTCTTTCTATTCCACCCCTCATCCTTGACCCAGAGCATCTGTGAAAGCGCTGTAACATTTCAAACAATGACCATCTTTGTGAGAGACAGAGGCATGTTGTGTTCGAATCAGATATGAATCAGCCACTTGTTGATACAGCTATTCATTTCTGGCACAGTTGTAAGGGAAAGATTTACCTTTAATACCAGGAGGAGATAACTCCACTCAGATACTGTCTCAACATTTAACACCTAGGCAAAATATACCCAGAGATCGCAACACGTGTAAATTCACTGGACGTCGAATCCTACGGACAGAGTGCAGCATGCGCTATGCATGCTGTAGCTGTAATGCTACATTGCGAGTGTATGAGACTAGGTATAAGACTAGACAGGGAGGATGAGTAGAGTCAGAATGCATCGATAGAGTTGAGAGACAGAATCATGGCATGTTGTGCGTTCGTGTGAGGGAAGAGAGGGAGGGGGAAGGGGAGGGGGTGGAAGATAGAAACAGAAGAGAGACCATAATAGGAGACACCTTGCGCTTGACTTCAGCATTGATAGCTAACTAACTATAATTTGAGGTACATCTACACTTGAAGTTGACAGAAGCAAAATTATATTTTTATAATTTTATATCTTTATTATAAATAATTAATGATTATTAATAATTAATAATAACTAAATAAAGCAACTCATCGTGTCTTCTAATAATCAGCCAGTCATTTTGAATATATAAGTAACTGCAGTCATGCTATCCTATTCTAGCGAGTCCACTCATGTGTCTGATCACTGGTGTTTGTCATACGCAGGCTGTCTGCAGCTGGTAATGCTATGCACTGACTGCTGCTACTGGCAGAGACACTTGAACACCAACCATTAGACTCTCAAGGGTACAAAATCAATATCGTATCCTTTAGTGTTGATCGCTCAGAGGGGTTGATACTTTGCTAGCGCCTGCCTGACTGTTGTGGCCTGATGACGTGTCTGTACCCGTCAGCATAGACACGGAGTTTTCTAGCTCCTTATCCTGTGTATATGTTGCCTCGGAGGACATGTAGAGAACTGAGGACTTCAAGTCAGATGGTAACTGTGAATGTGGGTAAGACCCAACTGAAGTGTTGGAAATGTAACACAATGGAAAGTGAGGGAGAGGTAGGAGAGATAGGTAGAAGACAGAGTGGTAGGAGAGATAGGTAGAAGGCAGAGAGGTAGGAGAAAGAGAGAGGACGAGCAGAGGGATGGATGTTATGATAATTGACTTATAATTCTGTTGGTCAGGTCTGCAGGTGATCAGTGGCAAAGCTCATTCACTAAAGACACTGCATCACAAATCGTCCCTTACATCAGAGATAGCCTACTCCCAAAATCACTCACTGAGCGAGGAGGAGGAGGCGGAGGAGTCGGAGGAGGCGGCGAAGTAGGATATGGTATAATTTCCAGCCAGGGTATGTTATCACTTTTGTAACATCATCTCGCAGTGGCAATGATGGCAAGGCCTAGATGCCTCTCTTGGAGGGGGTGTTTATGGTTGGGAGAGGGTGGGAGTGGGGTTGGTGGCACTTTCTGATCCCAGTGAAGTTACTTCAGCCTGGCCTTGCTCCAGGTGATGAACACAGTATTGCATGTCCACGACAGTTCCGGGAGTGAGATAGTGGTGCAGAGTCATGGATGTAGAGAGATATATGATAATGGAGAGAGGCTGATTCCAGCGAGTGGCTGCCATCCCTATCTTTCACTTGCTTGATAACGTGTGACAAAATTTCAGATGGCCAACTGGAAGAGATGCTCAAGATGAACAGATCTGACGAGAGTAAATTCATGAACCGACTCGACTGGCTCGCTAAAAGTGACGTCCATCAACTGCCACTGAACAGCAGCAAAGTGATGGAGACACAGCTGAGCAGGTTGTGTCGTATTGACAAGGTACAGCAAGTGTCCTGACAGCCTCATACCCAGATACCATATATATAAGGGATGTAGATAATATATAGCAGATATAAGAGTGTCCAAGTGCATGAAAAACAGCGCGACATAGATATAAACAATGATAAGAATGAACTCTGCTGTTGCCATAACTACAGAAACAACAACGCTCCCATAGCTGATTGTTGGAATACGCAGGTGTGTCAGCTTCTGCCAGCAGAGAGGAGGTCATACGCGGGTCATGTTGGTCTGTACTCCTACGGAAACAATATAGTCGTCATAATGCCAAAGACTGGTTCTACAAACCTGCTCTACGAAATATGTGCCATAGATGGACAAGAATGTATGAAAAAGGCAAAGAGTGCAAATCCGCACTACTTCATGCTGGGGTGAGTTCTCTAAAATTGTGCAACGCTTTACTCCAACAACCGACAACCACTTGCTACACCGTGTCGTTGTCAGGAAGGTCGTCAAAGGAGTTGAGCCACAAGACCTTGAGAAAGCAGAGAAGTTCAAGTTTGTGACAGTGAGGTTGCCGTGGAAACGACTTCTCAGCACATACTTCGACAAGTTCATCTATACTAAGGAATACATGTCGCACTGCCAAGTAAAGAAGTATCACCTTGAGTTTGACATGTGAGTAAAGTAGAATGGATGCATGAAAACGGCAATCTTTTAATGAGAAAGAAAGTCAGACTATCTTGAAATGGTGATGATGATGATGGTGATGGTGATGGTGATGGTGATGGTGATGGTGATGGTGATGGTGATTGAGATTGTGTCTTGCATTAGGATCAATCTATGCGCTAAAGCTGCATTCACACGGAGGCGAGTTTGTTGGCGATTTGCCGAGGTCGCTATCCTGGCGAGTATTTCATAACCCAATCGATGGCTGGGCACCATTCACATGCAGCCAATAATTGCCACTCTATTGTTGACCGCTTTCGTTGCTACTTCTGACTAGAGCTTTATTTCACATGCTGTGGAACGGCTTTTGTCTCACTCCCCAGTAGTAAATATCTTCATCATGGATCAAGACTTGGAAATTGTTTGTGTGGCGTTGATTCTTATGGTTGTGGCTATTCGTGTTGGCGGAAGAGGAAACTTGCCCAATGCCAGCCGTCTGCTTGGGTTTCTGCTTTCCTCAGCCAACAAGCTGATCAAGGTGCTTGGACACGCTGTAGTTATATCCTATCCAATATCTAGAGTTCTAAGCTATTAGTTCCTGGTTTATGAGTCACTCTGTTGTTGGCTTGCTATTGGCTAGAGCAGTGGCGATATCACCTTTAAAATGGAGCAGCGCACAAAAGCAGCAAGTCGAGCTTTCTGACGTTATCACAATCGCTGTCACACTTCACACTAGGCGATTATCAACAGCGATCTCAGAGCAGGATAAAAAACTCGCCTCCGTGTAACATTTCTGATCTGACTCTGCCAACTGCAGCCGTTTCCCCTTACAAATAAATATCTTACAGGCTGAGAGTCTTCCAGTTATCGCTTGATATAGCCCTCCAGCGTGCCGATCGCATTATCTTGTTCCAACAGGATCAGTCGCTGCCCCCCTCCACTAGGCCACTTTGATTAATTACTATCGACTGCAGAGTCTTGGTGACACTGTGTATTACTAGACTTCACTCTCATCGTTATTGATTATAATCTTAGCAGCTCTGCCAAACCATCTACTAGCCTATAGTATAGCATAGTATAGTATGGTATGTAACGAATACGCCTCTATACCTCCCAACTGTGTGCTGTAGTATAGTATCTATGTTTACTTCCTCCATACAAAACATTGTGTGACGGATTAGCGCTACGCCATGGTACCCACCCAAATTTACCTGTTGTTCTGTGCAGGAAACTGAAGCAGACGAACAAGCTGTGGAGTTTCAGAGATTTCATAGACCGTTGCGTCATTGGCCAGTACAGGACAAACGGAGTCAATTCGATGAACGAACACTGGCGACCTCAACACATCTGCGGATCGTTCTGCTTCGCTCGATACAACTTCATAGGTAAGAGCATGAGACGACAACTCCACAATCATACCATTCATTAGAAAGGCGCTGCACTGTTGACATACTTTCAGCCAAGTTGGAGACGTTTAAGACAGACGAGCTCATCATTCTACACAAACTCGGTTCGAAAGATATTGCACAGTTGAGAAAGACAGCGTACAACCTACGAAAACCCATGGAGAAGTCCAACTCGACGATGACGTTGTACAATTCATCTTGGAGGACAGTGTCGAATGAGAGTATAGCTGTACTTCGCGAGATATACAGATACGACTTTATCATGTTTGACTATCCAGACCATCCATTCTCAGTGATCTGATGTCAGTCAGTAGCAGCCATTCATTCTTACGCAACACATGCTACAATGGAGGTGCCAGAATATGCAACTGCTGTGTAGATATGAAATACGTCGCTGATTTTATGCTTTCACATGATTCATTCTCAGCCATCTGAAGATATTACTAGTCATTTCTCAGCAGGTGACGAGTGGCTGGAACTCCGTACATACTGACCAATCATGGCAGTGTCAAAATAGACCCCATCCTCAACTCATTTCCTATGTGTGGTTAACTGTCTGATACGACTCTGATCTAACCACCTCCATTTTTCTGCTTTTTAATCTTACGCTGCTTATCCAACTTTGCTATGCTCGTGTTCGCTTCCCTCATCGTACTGCGAAGTCTCTGGTCAGTGTTCTTCATTCTGTTCCGCTTCTTTGTGAATTTCTTTGCGATATTGGCTACGCTAGCATACCTACAGTGGGATTGGTGTAGGATTATAATGCTGCCGGAGTGAGACACAGTGAGGGGGGACAGTGTTGGCGGAGTGAGATAGGGTTGGCGGAGTGAGATAGGGTGAGACAGAGTGGGGAGAAAGAGTGAGACAGGGTCAGCAGAGTGAGACAGGGTCAGCAGAGTGAGACAGGGTGTGAGTGAGACAGAGTGGGG
>ERZ1740065.1369-NODE-1369-length-14526-cov-12.906986_pt1 | contig 14526 bp, 15 predicted proteins | sample MGYA00581738_ERZ1740065 | MGnify/ENA primary metagenome ERZ1740065 (study PRJEB43018, sample SAMN04849749) | marine metagenome | isolation source: floating plastic debris | place: Pacific Ocean | collected 2008-09-01 | study: EMG produced TPA metagenomics...
CAATTGACTTCACATAGACTTCAGTATAAATGAATTGACACTTGACTTCAACTTATATATATATATCAGCAGTAAACTTGTGACTTGACTTGACACTTCAACTTCTGGCATCTAGATGAATTGAGAATGAATTGAGACTCGGAAGACAGTGAATTCATACTTGACTTGACTTTTGAGAGGGGTGACTTTTCCCAGCTCTGCCAGACGTTACTCGCAGCATAATTTGTAAATAAACTGGCTGTAAAATTCTGGAAAGCCAATCAGCGATTTTCTCGGAATTTTATGCGGCGCTAATGTAGTCCCATATAAAACCTAACAACGATTGCGTACTTTCTCGAACTCAACAGCCAATCAAAATTCCAGCATGTTGAAAGTCGCTTAAGGTAGGAAAATCTGTCGGTTGCGAGCAATAAATAGAAGTAAATGTGTGTCGTCCGCGACCGACCGACCGACCAACCGACTGACGGATGAAAATACGGCTAGTGTGGCCCAGTCTTGAGAGTGAATTCGTTGACATCAACTTGTCACAGACTAGAGAGCATATGGCAGACCTGTGTGCTTTTCCCTTGACAGTGCATCAAAACAAATTTTGGCCACAAAAGTTTTCCTCTGTCACAGCTAAAGCCATGTTCGGAGTTCACTGGCTGCTCAGCGCGAAAGCGAGCTATTAGGATAATTCGGTGAACGCTTTGTGCGCCATTCTCAATGACATAATTTACAGTGTCCAATGAGCGTCCGGTGAGCGTTTATGTGCAGGCAAGCTGTGAATGGAAGCATCTGTAACTCAGAAAGTGCCTTAAGAGAATGCCTCAGAGAATGCCTCGACCCTAAGTTGCCAACTATGCTGTGTGGTTACAATTATCTGAAATGTTGTGCAACCATCTGGCTGAGAACTCAGAGAAGATAACAGTATTGAGGTCATGATGATTTGGACTTTTTGGTTATACATTTTGATTGATTCCGGCCGCCCACCCTGACACAAGCAGGCTCCAATACCAGATATTGAAGACCACAACTGCCTGGTATTTTCTGTACCATATCCTCCTCGTTGCCAAAGAAAACCAGAACTCTTTGGCTCTTAGGTTCATCACCATTTCTCAGCTCTTCTAAGCCTCACCCAAAATGGGTATATAGCACGCTTTCTACACAAAGCCAGCCATATTTACTTTGATCTTGATCGATAGTTTCCCTCATCGCACCAACGCAAAAACGTCGTAGAGATGACAGTGGGCTCAATCGCGCGGATTATCGTTTCCACCAGCCTGTAATTGTCCACCCAATCATTAAAGGATTGCTTATACAATGATGCGGAAGCCATCAATCACCCACCAGCTCTTCCTTTTTTGTAGTGGATTAACCCCTGTCATGTTGCTGTGGCACAAGCTGTACATCTCGACCAGCTGGTTGCTATGAATCACAACAAGTCACACAATTCTCTCTCCACGTCAAAATCCTAACAACTGTATCCATCACAACCTCCCTGTAGACAGGCTGTACCATTTTATAACATATACGATTTTAATTTCTTCTCTTCTGTGTTCGTATCTTACCAAAAAGCTTTCTTTCAGTGACTTTTTACCTCTGAACTCCCAAGAGTCAATTCACGCCCCATATTGTTAAATTATCTGTCGCCCGTCACATCTTAGTGCTTTCACAAAGGTAAAAATATATATGAATACAGATACACTTGTGTGCTTTGTATTGACGCCTGTCAGTATGTGTGTCACTTCAGTCTTGATGGATTGACACTTTAATGGCCAGTATGCACTTAATGACCTTCTCAATAAGCTATATTTGTGTGCTTTGACCTGTATGAAAACTTTGATAATAGACACCTGTGCATTGAACACTGTATGTCCTAATAGATAGTTATAGTCTATGTCTATGGGTACATACATAGACACGGACGTTCATAGATGGGGATGTTGATCTGTGTCGGTGTGCTCCTTTAAGCACAGACTGTCTGCTGAGATAATGCTACCATTCCTTGAAACTGACATATCCTACACTCTAATCATATACCAGTGCCCTATTAGATCAGGTGTTATCACGGAAAAATAGGTTCGCAATAACGTTTTGGAAGCCAATGACCTAATTAATGAAAGCTTGATCAAAATTCAAACCGAGAAAAGAGACTATTTTCCAGGCAATGGCAATGGCAATGGCAATGGCGATGGCAATGGCAATGGCAATGGCAATGGCAATGGCAATGGTAAAAGTTTACAAATACTATTTCTAAACATTTGCCATTCTTCCATTCCAACAATCACCAGACAATAGATGAGTTGGTGATCTAGCTTATGATGATGGATGATGGATGTCAGCACTGGCACATACTGGTCTGATGACCACAGGAAATATCAGCACCACTCTATAGGGGTATGATTGGAAAAGACAGACTACCGAACAGAGAGATCTCTGTAAGTGGTTCCCAATATGGCAGTATGTGTCACTACTTACTGCTATGACACCGGCTGTAGCGGTGAGGTTCAAGTCATATTTGGGAAGTATTAGTATATTGGGCTGTAGGTGGAAGAGAACTGACGGCATAAGTCTAGTCTCCCAGGCTATGCAGGTATTAGTCTGTTCCTATCTTGTTGGAAGCTTCAGATGTTTCCTATCTGTTGGGCTACGAATGGAACTTACTTCACCTTATAAACATCTGCCATAGTTTCAGTAGAACCAAAAATAAAACCAGACCTCGAGTGCACAAGTATAAACAGAAGCTATGGTTACACTTGTGGATTGTTGTCATTCTCCTGTCGATTTTCACGCTCACTCCCGCCCCTTCCCGCGCTCACTCCTGCACCTATCCGCGCTCACTCTCATGCCTATCACGCTCACTCCCACTCACTCCCGCTCACTCCCGCTCACTCCCGCTCACTCCCGCTCACTCCCGCTCACTCCCACTCACTCCCACTCACTCCCACACGTACTGAGGCACAAATATCTATGGGAGAATGACAAAAGCCTACGTGTGCTCTTTTCGTTCCAGCTACTCTTCTGCAGAACTGACATTAGCGCTCTAACATTACCATGCTGATGAAAACTTTCCTGCATCTACCTCGTGCATTTTTGCAATCTGATTTTTGGGCTTAACTTGCCATGATTGGTTTCCTAATATTTTTCTTGCTGAGCTGAGCTTGAATCTTGCAAGATCTTAGCTATAGAGGGTAGGTGCTCTGAGTTTTGGCTTCTCAAAGTTATAAAAACTGAATATCAAGTATTTCCGGTCCTACAACTTGTCATCTATGCTGCCAGCTTCATGGTCATTGTCATTAGTTGTCAGTATGAAGCTATTCGTGATTGATAGAACACATATAGGCATCCCTCTGTGACAGGTATTGAGGAAGGCAGCCATTTGAAAGTATGCGAGCCGAACAGGAGATTATGAATGCTAAGTAGGGAGTTACTGAGATCAGGAAGCAAGTATTGAGTGATGTATTGAAGTGTATGAGTAATAAGAAGAAGTGGTGCAGTGCAATCAACTCTCGGGAAAAAAATACGTAACACGGACACATTTTGAGGTTGTAAACTACTCAACTCTAAGACCGGACGCTCGTTAATTGTCGCAGTGTCATCGCAGACGAGTGGCAATAGTGTGCAATCGGATTCCAAGCGCCGCTTTGTGCTAATCTCACAAAATGAAAAATTGATGGCCGCAATGAGGCTGAGCGGCAATGGCTCATCCAATCAGAGGGAATGTCCGTCAGAGCTAGTCTAGATTACCGCACAAAATAACTGGGTGTCAGTTGGCCTGGCTATTTCAAAGGTGCAGGATCGCACAAGAGTCAAGCAGTACTACTTGGCTGGTTAGAGCATTAGGCTAGTTCACACTCTCCAGTTATTTTACCCACAGTGTCCATTTCACAGTTACCATAATCATGGTCAACTCTAGCCTCCTTGTGCTGCTATTGGCAGCAGTTCTGCTGTCAACTTCTGCTAACCCGATAGGGAAACTGAGAGAACAGGTTGAACACAATGGACCAGGTATCGGATTGGCGAACGGCAATAAAAACCATGGTAAGTTATCAGCGTTTGTTTCTCCGCTGCCTGGTATGTTTCCCTGTGCTTATTTTAATCATCAACCAACGCCACGTTCTGCTGATGCAGATGATCTGTGTCACAGGATCAGTTCAGTACTGCAAACACTTCTATGACCTGAATTTGTGTTTCTTTTAAGGAGTAGACAATGGCGTAGGAAACGGCAACTTCAACGCTGGTTGTGACTTTGGAAACGGAAATGGAAATAGGTACGAGTCTATCAGCATAGAGTGCACAGCACGATAAATTTGTGAACACTACATTGTGCTGCTATCACTTAGCTGACCAACTTACCATACCACATTTCCATGATTTCCCTAACAAAGCGTTGTCACTCTTCTATCATTTGCCTAACGTTATAGACACGATACTACTCTTTCCTCCTCAGCCACCCTCTGAGCTGTGTGCTCCATGTTGACTCCTTCACTTCATCCTAAACTTATCTTAGGTCCATTCAAGTCGTTCTCCTCCCTCCTTTGGTTTAGTTCAACATCCTTAATAGGTTTCTAGTTTTGCTACTGCGTTTTCTTCATCATGAGTCACGTAATGCGACAGTTGATAACGGTAAGAATTACCCATAATCATTTAGTAAATAATAATATATATAATAAAAAATATCACACACCATTGCAGTGTAGATTGATTAACTGTTTCCTATGTCACTGCAGAAACGTTGGCGATGCGAACGGACAGGACAATGGCAACTTCAACAGCGGCTGCAAGTCAGGAAACATCAACGGAATAGAGTGAGTGACACCTGCTGCAAACTCGTATAGTGTTCAAACGAATCAAAATTTAAAATCGTAGCTTCACCTAATCTATTATTATTTTTATTATTAATTACTATTACTAGCATTTTTTTCTTTTTATGTTCAGTCATTATCATTGCACTAGAGAATCATTAGATCAAAAGTAATTTTTACATCCCAAAGATTACGATTTACTGAATCTTCAACACTACCAGGTTCTCGCAGAGACTATGCTTCGAGCAATCTGTGTGGCTCTAGTATATCCTTATGCGTTTTCAAATCCTGGGTTTAAAATATCAAAATATATTTGTTTATTAATTCTTTTATTTTATAATCAGCCGAATCCAATCGAGTTGCAAATCCTAGGCTTTTTGCTTTTAAAAGATACGGGCAAGTAAAAAATATTCCTTAAATTTGAACCTCAGATTTAAAAAATTAATAGTCAAATTATAATCAAGTCCTATTGTATTCATATTCACATCATAGTCTGTCATACGAATGTCATGAATAAGTCATGAACAAGTAGAGCCTGGACCTTGAGACACGCAAGTGTTAAGAGGTTGTGGGTTCAAATCCCACTGAGCCCTCCTGCTGGGTCCTCGTGCCACAGGTGTGCTCCGACCTGCCTAGAAACCGAGAGCAACCTGGCGCCGTATATGGCAGCCTTGCATGGAGACAGAGTTGCGATTTTAACATTTTAACATTTTAAGTCATAACATGGCAGTAATCAAACTACTTCCTTTAAGACGTGGGTCCTAATCTCGAGGAAACCCACATGAATCATATTCCCTCTTAGGAAATCTGCATATTACCATGAGCCTCATGCACAGTTGTGGGATGTTTTACTTTGGACGCGTCTGCCCTCCCATGATTAGATACTCGCCTTTATTCTCAGGTAACACCGTATTTATTTGCTATTAGCCTCAGTTCTGATATGGCAAAAAGTTTAGACTTCATTAATCTGAAAATAGAAGTGCACTGAACTCAGTCTACGGTCTCAGGATTAGTGGAAATAATCATTTTTTTGGGGTTTTTTATACACAGAAAGCAATCAAATGTACTTTGTGGCTAATTAGCTTAAAATAAGAATATAATAATAATAATAATAATGATGATCTTAAAGCAAAAGATCTCAGTATAAAAATATAGAGTTGTAAAGACTTACTATCTTTGGTATGCTGCCTGAGATAATATACTGACTTGTGAGTTTAATTACTTTCTCTAGAAATACAGGAAATAAAAATGGAAATGAAAATGGAAGTGGAAACAAGGGAGCAGAAAATGGCAACTTGAATGGTAATCAAAACACTGGTGACCTCAACGGTAGCTTAAACGGAAATGCCAACAGCGGAGATAGAAACGGAAATATTAATGGAGATAACAATATTGGCGATTACAATGGCAACATCAATGGAAACCGTGAGTAAATTCATATTATTTGCTTAAAGCATTTGGCTTTTTGCTTATTGGCTTTTGTCTTTTTTACACAATATTCATGAATGTAGTATTATGAATGTGAGTGTTACGTATTCATGAATGAATATCGCGTATTGCGTATTCATGAATGAATATTGCCAACGACAGCTTTGAATGTTGTGTTAGTGATGTTTTGAGTTCTTATGTACGATGACTTCCTATTACTTTAGAGAACAATGGAGCTGACAATGGCAATGATAATGGTAACGTCAACATTGGAAACGACAATGGAAACACCAATGGAAACGCCAATACAGGTCAGTCACTCCATACCATCTTTTTTCCTTGAAATGACAAGTTACCCGTAATTAAACGGAGCTTTCCACATCTAAGCAGTCAGATTCTGAAACTAAAAGTGCCATTACTGGTTTCCTCATTTTTCCTTGTGGCTTATAAGTTACATGTTGTTGATAAGCTGAGATCTCATATGGCAAGATTTTAGCTGTAGGGAATAGGGGCTTCTCAAAATTTTGAAGAACTGAACCTCCAGTTTTTCCCGCCCAGGCGTTTCTCGAACAGCTCTGATAAATTTATTCACATATGAACTGATATCCTGTACGAGCCAGTAATCTATGAGCAAAATTCCATGTACAGGAATTTGAAATCATATTTATAGGAAACGACAACGGCAACAGCAATGGCAAATTCAACAGCGGTGATGACAACGGTAGCAAGAATGGAAATGAGAACACCGGAAGTGACAACGGAAACTTCAATGGTGTCAAAAATGAGGGCAACCGCAATGGAAACAAAAATGGAAGCGGTGAGTGTAGACTTTGTTAAACAGCATAAACCTTACCAGAAAGCATGAGAACATCCCTGACAGTTCTAACCATATGAAGGTAACAATGGAAGCGTAAACGGCAACGTGAACGGAATAGATAACACTGGTGATTTCAACGGAGTTTACAATGGCAATGACAATACTGGCAGCGGCAATGGCAACAACAACGGTCTGGTCAACAAGGGAAGTGAGAACGGCAACGTGAATGGCAACGGTATGTTTACAGCTAACATTTTAATGTAATAACAATGAGGATAATAATAATGATTATGATAATAATAATAATAATAATAATAATAATGAAAGTAACATAAGTACTGTGCTAGGCTTCCAAATATTATAATCTATCTGGTTTTTTTACTCTTAAACTTTTATTTTTTTGAAATATTGACTTCAATCAATGTGTCACTGCTAGCATTTCTCAGCCATTTTGAATAACCACCAGTCCCTTCCTTCCACACTAGTGTAGCATACAGTACCAATGCTTATTGGCGTGAGTAGGCGAACACTAGTAAGAGAGCCACTAAATTCAACACTCAGAGAAGTGCCGTCATCACTCCTCATTGCACTGAAAGCTTCCTGGCATCAAACAGCAAAAATTCATGCACTTGAAATTTCTTCTGTACCTCCTTAGTGTCGATAATAAAAGTAGTGACCATCTAGCTTTTCTAACTGGAGTATTAGGCAGCAACGCTAACTATGTACAATCTATGACCTTCATATCAGTTGCTACCATAATTAAATTGAGTTTGTTTACGTGATGAAATTATCTATATAACATATATATATATGATAACCTATAATAATATGTAATGATATGATATATAATAATTGCGCAATCATAGATCCTACTCCTACTCTGAATCATCATGGAACTGTTTAAAAAATGAGTTCAGTAAAAGTTCTCTAGATATATAGAAAGGTTTGTTCACATTTTGTATCATCACTTCAGATAATGAAGGGAACTCCAATGGAAACAGCAATGGCTCAGACAACAAAGGAACTGGAAATGGCAATATCAATGGCAATAACAACGATGGTGGCAATAACGGAAATGCCAACGGTATTAACAACCATGGAAATGAAAATGGAGGCAACAACGGAAACAGGTTAGTGTCGATTATTTAAAAAGCAATTCATTCAGAAATTTAAACATGAAGTGAAATGGGAAAGCGATATTTTTATAAAATTTAAGTTACGTTGTGGAGTTTAAATCTAGCAGAACTTTAGCTTGAAAACTTATTCAAACTCAGAAATATACAGCAAAAGTGGAAAATTTAGTGTGGAAAAATATTCAGCAAATATAACAGAAATCTCTAATGATAGATACAGTGACGTTTCCATTGAAGTTTCACATCATGACAATTTTTGGGGTTGTAATCTGATTAGCGATTATAGGCATTTTTGTGACTTTATCGGTCCTGATTTTTCCCGTTGAAGAAGTACTTTGGCTTAGTTTTTAAATTGACTCCATCCACAAACATATTAACATTTTTCTCTCCATCTCCACTCATTTTGGGAGAACGTTAAATATTTCTACCGCTTACAGCGGCTCGATACCACAGATAGTGTTATCTCTGTTATCTTCTTCAGCAACACTGGGGATGGAAGTGGAAACGGAAACGGAATCGCCAACGTTGGTGATTACAACGGAGGCATCAATGGAAACAGTAACAACGGTGATGGAAATGGTGAGGATGATGATCATACTGCAATGGGTGTCCTTAAGAAATAACCAACTATTTAAGCTGATGTAATCTCACCAAAATTGCTTCATAACTTTGTATACAAACTATATGAACAGAGCCTAGCTATTGCGTAGACCTGGGCAGGCTATTGCACACTGTGGTACATCAGTGATATAGTATGATGCCTGCAAGACCGCGAAAACATCATGTTGGTATTTTCAGTGTAAGGATTCTCAGGAACACTATATTTCATTTCAAATAGCTCAGTACTTCAATCTCTTCCCTACCCCTTTAATGGGTGTCCCTTAGAAATAACCAACAATTTCAGCTAGAGTAAGGACTAGGGGTGAAGCGATGTATCATAGTTCGATGCATCACCAATTATTTACCAAGCGATGCATCATCGATTAGTGATCATTGTCTGCAAAATCAAATATCTGTAGGCTCAGAGTGTGTGTTTTGATTACTTTTTCACTTCATAAATGTAACCACAGTGTTTACCTCTGTTGCCACAACTCACAATACATCCGGTCTTTTACCATTTTGACTCACACATCAAGAATGGTATAGCCATCACTTGCACGTGATCTTCTTGCGGCCAGAACGCATAAGCATAGTGATTCATCTTATTAATTTGGCCGTTGAATAATCGAAATAATTGAATCGTCGATTATCTAGAGTCAATAATGGAAATGGAATGGAAACCCAGAATCCTGAATCGTTTCACGACTAGCAAGGACTGTGCCGTTGATGGAGTGAGAGAAAACTCAGTGCTATACTTTCAATCTAATGACCTCATTATTTTGCTTCACTCTCTTTGCTTTATCGTTCTTAGCTTCATTTACACCAAATGCTTACGTTCTCTCAAGAAATACGACTGAACAACTAACCTTAGCCCTGTAGCCATGTGAACAACTACCAGAAATAGTTATTGGAAATTCCAGCTGCTTACTGGGTTATTGCTACTCTTTCAGGCAATGGAAATGGAGGTGGAAACATTGGCGACGACAACGGCAGCAAAAATGGTAACGTTAATGAGGGAGACTTTAATGGCAACGGAAATGGCAATGGAAACGTTCTCGCAGACAAGAATGGATCTAACAATGGAAACCTCAATACCGGAGATGATAACGGAAATGCTAATGGCAACGGTATGTCAAGGATGAAAGTACATGGAATGCTAATACTAGGCGCACTGGTCCGCAGCTTACATGAAGATCAGTATAGGGTATAGGCAGCTCATATGAAGATGTTAGCTGTTTATAATTTAAGTTGGTGCTGAAATAACAATGACTCTGAAAAGCGGAGCACCATATATAGCAACAGCGCAGCAGCAGTGGACACTCCCTCCCCAAACCCCAAACTCCAAACCTCAAACCCCAAACCCCAAACCCCTCTCTCTCTCCCTCTCCCTCTCTCTCGCTCCCTCTCTCCCGCTCCCTCCTTCCCCTGCTCTCTGTTATATAAGATGTAATGACTATGCTGGTGTAAGCCTACTTTTACTATCGAACGCTTTGACAGTATATATAACTGAAGATAAATGATATCTTCTAATCTCCAATTATGTGGTCCCAGTTGGGTTATTCAGTGCAGGATGACAACGTCTGTGACATACTTCGGTATTTCCAGGTAACAAGGGCGATATAAACGGCTCCGACAATGGTAACAAGAATGTTGGTAGCGATAACGGAAGCTTCAGCGGCAATGGTAATGTCGGAACTGACAATGGCTCATCTAACGGCAACGGTAACGAGGGATCCAAGAACGGTGGGTATTTCAAACTAATACATCTCAGAAATGTGCTGGAAACGTACGTCATCTTGTTCTGCTGTTGATTTTAGGTAACGTGAATGGAAATGATAACTATGGAGACAATAACGGAAATAGTGAGTATATCTACCTTGTGTTTCATGTAACACATTGAGTAACCTAATGCTTTATCCAAAGATACTCCAATGGGACAAAGGAGAGATGCATTCAAACTCAAACTGCTATTTACTGTCTCATCCTCCCATGATCATCACTCCTCTCTCTGCAAACCTTCACCCTCTCTCTCTCTCTCTCTCTCTCTCTCTCTCTCTCTCTCTATCTCTCTCTCTCTATCTCTCTCTCTCTCTCTCTCTCTCTCTCTCTCTCTCTCTCTCTCTCCCTCTCTCTCTCTCTCTCTCTCTCTCTCTCTCTCTCTCTCTCTCTCTCTCTCTCACCTTCTCTCTCTCACCTTCTCTCTCTCACCTTCTCTCTCTCACCTTCTCTCTCTCTCACCTTCTCTCTCCCATTTTGCGCCACTTCATTTTTCCAGATAACGGAAATGATAATGAGAGTAGCGGTAATGGAAACAACAATGGCAACAACAACATTGGCACTAACAATGGTAACTCCAATGGCAATAATAACAAAGGAGGGAACAATGGAAATGGCAATGGCAATAACAATGTTGGTAACAACAATGGCACAGGTGAGGATAACTCCCAGTAATTTTAGCATTTTTGTGTTGTCCAATCATGAACGTCAAGGCCCTTGACTGGTTAGCCATCCCATGATGTAATACATATAAATATCTGACAGGGAGTATGATTGGGTAGTTTGAAATGTTCAATACAGTTACCAGATTTTTGATACGCTGTTACTCTGCTTTACCAATGTAATGTCCCCTCAGTTAAATAACACCCCAGAGGTAGTTTATTACCTTAAGTGCTGTCAAATATGGCTTCCTGTAAGAAAAAGGAATCAAAAGAACACTAGCTATGATTATAAGCTGGTATTTTAACAAAAAGGAAACAAGAAAGAAAAGCCGAGAGAGATTAAAATTAGATTAATGCTTTCGGCTTTTCAGTTTTTCACCAGAACAAGCGTCTTTTGTCATTCTCCCGTAGATATTCGTGCATCAGCATGTGTGGGAGTGAGTGGGAGTGAGCGCGAAAATCAACAGGAGAATGAAAAAAACTGAACAAGCATTAGGAACAGTACTGGAAGCAGTAGGTAGTTATCAATTCCCATTATCATCTACATTGTTGTTGCAGGCAATGGAAACAATGGAGGTGCCAAAGTCGACTACAAATCATACCTATCAAAGTACAGATATCAGTGAACCGGACGTATCACTGAACTGGATTCTAATGACTTTTGAACCTATGGTAGTGTCATTGTATCATGTTCACTTTTACACCGATAAGAAAACCTCAATTTAACAACGAATTAAAATACTTTCTGGTGGAATAAATATCTATGGTTGTAGGGTTTTCCTTGATGTCTTGTACTTAGTTTCCCCAGACTCACTCTGCTGCCCGCAGTCAACTACCTGGTATCACATATCCGCCACATTGCGCAACTTTGTGAATCGAGGACAGCTGCAGCTCTTAGCAGATTTCTTGTGTATGTGTCATCGTCTGCGGAGGCTTGTCTGCGGCCGCTCGTCTGCTGCGGCTCGTCTGCGGCCGCTCGTCTGCTGCGGCTCGTCTGCGGCCGCTCATCTTCTGCGGCTCGTCTGCGGCCGCTCGTCTGCTGCGGCTCGTCTGCGGCCGCTCGTCTGCTGCGGTTCGTCTGTCTTACTAACAAGGCTAGCAGTCCTTCCTGTTCTGTATAACTGGTGCTCACCTGTAGCTCTATCACTAGTATTTGCAGATTTATATGAAAACCAAGTGTAAAGGGCTCCAGCTGTGTTTTAGGAAGCCAGTTACCTGCTATTATATCTACTTAGGCTTAGATTTAAGGCCCTACCACACACTCGTGAAAACAACAATAACTGAACGAAGGAACGCAAAAAGTGAATGCATTTCATTTTTAAAACGCGTTCACTGAGCCATTCGTTGAAAGCTTGACGTGTCAACATTTAACAAACGACAAATGGTGAAGACTTCTCATACGGTGATCTGATTTGATGCATTCAACCACAGCGCACTGGTCAACAGCATGTTATGTAAGGCCTGTCAAAGGTTGGCAAAAGCTTGTGAATGAACGGAGTGTGTGGCCAGCTATCTGTTCATTCATTCATTTGTCCATTTATCCACCTCATTCGTTCGTCCGTTGCTGTTTTCACGAGTGTGTGGCAGGCCCTTTATACAACATGTGCTCACATCATTTCCACTGCTGCAATCAATATGGTACTGTAGAAATGGATTGGATTGTGATGGAAATCTTAGCGTGTCCTTCAAACTCATGAAAGGGTTACAGTTGTCTCAAGTTGAGTTTTCGAAAAATGCTAGCATGCTCCTGGAGTAACAAAGGGGTAGCTGGCCGCTAGCTGGCTACTGCGGAGCACCTGTGCATAGCAGAGGTGCGGAGCAATGCACCAACGGTGCCAGGGTGAGTATGGGAGGAGTGTTCCTTCTGGCAGAGTGTCTAAGGACCTCTCGCAGAAAATATCTGACTTTGAGAGTGCTCTTAGAGTTTTTTTTCACATACTGTAGAAGTAGAAATTTTTGCGGCGTGACTTTAAATGCGTTTTTTTGCGAGGTTGTATAATCGCAAAAATAAACTTTTGCCTTCTTTTTCCTTTTTCCTTATAGTGACTCAAACAGAATAAAAAATCGCAAATAATTTTTGTTCGCAAAAAATTTCGTGTTTGCAAGATTGGAAAAATTGCAAACATTTTTAAGCGCAAACATTTCTACTTCTACAGTGATCAGTTTGGAGGAGGGTTGGGAAAAAAAGTATATCTTATTTGTAAAAAAATTCACAGCACTTGTAACTTCCACCTGCATATTTCTATGCCTATGGTGGGCATTCTCATACAACGTCGTGGCCTTTTTACATTTGTCCAGTGGTAACTCTCTGTTATCAATGGTAAAGGCAGCTGCATCTTTGTTGACTATTCACATGCTTGAAAGAGAAAGGGTGAGGTGGAGGTAGAGCGGCAGAGAGGACAGCAAAGAGTGAGAGAGGAAGGGAGAGAGGAAGTGATGAGAGGACAAAGAGACTGGTGAATAAAGAGAAGGAGAGGAGGGAGATAGGGAAATAATTAGGTAGAGAGAAAGAAGGAGGGAGAGCATATGAAAGATGAGGACAGGATCTCTGATGGGGAGGCAGTAATCAAGTCGTTAGTCTGAAACATGCACAACCTATTAATATTGCATTTACCATAGGGAAGGCCCCGAAGTTACATTAGTAAATAGTAAAGCTGGAGTTGAACTTGAAAAAAAAAACCAGCCAGGACAGAACCGTTTCCCACCATCATTTACAAAAATCCAAACATCTGAGGAAAAATCTGAGCTAACCTAGGAAAATCCGAGCACTAGATAAATCTTGGCTGGACATCCCCATAGGTACAAAAATCCAAACACTTTGTCTAAGATCCGAACAGTTGAGACTCCTGGATCAAAACGTATCTATGTAACAATGAAACGAGAGCCATCCCACCATGGGAAGACAACTCCTATATATGGATGTGAGTTCTATTGCGTAATCAATGGTTTCCTTTGGGATTTTTGCTGTGATTAGACCGGCGTCGCTATCAAATCTAGTTTTAAAAACTACTTCTAAACTAATAGCGTACTGGAAATGTCTCATGATTGATGAGAAGGCATGTTAGTAGGACATGGTGCAGCAACTGTACCAACAGGTCTTACAAGATACCGTCAGTCTCCAGCCGCAAATAGAAACATATCCCACTCATCGTCACCACACTATTAAAAGGCACAGATGCAGGGATTATATAGATTAACCGTGACCGTTACTGAATGAGCAGCACTTTACTGCGTGCGCAGGTTATCAACCTATCCACAGGCAACAACCCCCATATAAAATATTAGAAAAAAAAAATTAAACACAATATATATAAAAAAAAAAT
>ERZ1740065.1371-NODE-1371-length-14520-cov-12.677981_pt1 | contig 14520 bp, 15 predicted proteins | sample MGYA00581738_ERZ1740065 | MGnify/ENA primary metagenome ERZ1740065 (study PRJEB43018, sample SAMN04849749) | marine metagenome | isolation source: floating plastic debris | place: Pacific Ocean | collected 2008-09-01 | study: EMG produced TPA metagenomics...
TTACCTCGGTTACAGCGGTTACCCCGGTTACAGCGGTTACCTCGGTTACAGCGGTTACCCCGGTTACAGCGGTTACCTCGGTTACAGCGGTATCGTCAGTCAGCAACTACTGTAAAAGGGAAATATTAGGGCGCAAAATATTTGATGTTTTCCCAAAATGAGCTCAATAGCGAGAAGAAATTTTAGCGCTTGTAGATGAAATCCATTTCAAAAATTGAGTCCGAGTTTCCTCCAAAATAATCAGCATTTCCAAAGTCACAAACGTACCTACAATCATTATCGCAGTTCTATTGATAATGATATGACAACTCCAAAAAGTTTTCATGATTTGACAACTCAGACAGAAAACTTAGCTGGGTTTATCATCGGTGATCTCCTGCAAATCGCTATATTAACTAAATATTTTCCAAGTTTACAGTATCCTTATTCAGTGAAGTTTCATGGACTTTCCTTACTCGTAAACAACTTCAGAACTGATTCTGGGGATATCTAACAAACTCATTACAGGGTCTGTCACGTAAACTGAAATCCAAAGTTGAGGTTCTCGATGGTATGGAGGAGGCCACACACCCAGACTATCAGGCTGCCTGTGATTGTCATAGGAATCGCCAAGAGGAGACAACTTCTCGAGATGAGTTATGATGTACATTGATTTCTATGATCGTCAGTTATACGATACGTTGTGTAACAGATTTGACTCACAATCTCATCGGATACGTATCAGAATGAAATAGTTGGACTTCACCTTTTCATTTTTCCCACTAGGATAGTATGTTTTTTAACCATTGTTCATTAGTGTGAGATCTTTTTTGTGGAGGGCATGACGAATCCCTGACTAAATCTATGAAGCTGGATCTGGTCTAAGAAGCTATTTTTAGCTCATAAATTTCTATGAAAACTCTGGCAACAGTCTCAACTAGTAGCAAGTCATAATCTCTATCATTTTCAGTGGAGAGTCTAGCCTGACTCCGGCACTCTCTATGGTTTTCAGTAGGGAGTCTAGTCTGACTTTGGCACATAATAAAAACTTGGCTGCCATTGCCACTAGAGTACATCAAACAGAATCACTGCATCGCTACCTTGATTGTCGTAATCTTCAGTTTGGTCAGAAGTTGGACATTTATTGAAACTTATTGGTGGAAGTTTGCTGGAATAATGCCGAATTTTTCTCATCATTTTTTCCAGCAGTTTTCTCACACTTTTCTAGGCTTTTGTCCAAAGAGCAATAATCATATTATTACAACAAATGCAACAAATGCCTGGTTCCACATCACAAGCCATAACATGCTGTAAAAATAAAAATTTTAGCGTTGCCAAAATTTAGAGGTTTTTTTTCAAATTAGCAGTATTTTTGATAATAGTGTTTAAAATTTTTAGCGATTTATTTCCAGCTTGTATATAGCATAGAGAGTTATAAAAAATATAGCGTTTTTCTTCCAGTCGCTATTATAGCTGTTATTGTGAGGTCGCTGAAATTTCTATGTATACAGTACCTGCCCAATGAATGAGTCACCGTCTCTGTAGTGTTCAGCTTTGGTGAAAATTTGATACCTGCTAGTAATTGAAATTTGACTACCATTGGCGTGAGTCCACTTTCAGCCTTTCTATAATGTTTGTCTCCACAAAGCCTATCAGACGGAAAAAAGATTCATTGCAGACAGTACACAGTATGATCGCCGTGTTTGAAGTTGTCTTCTATTACCTGTAATCAGTTTTGCAGTGGCTAATTGGAGAAGTTGACTGGTGTTTTTCTTTATGAAACCGAGTGGAAGTCGATGGGATTCCGCAGAGCGAGGTAGTTAGCTGTCATCTTGACTTCTGTCCATTGGCTCCTTCAATTTCTCACACTGGTGCAGCACAGCGCAGCTACTTGAATGGATGCATCAAGTTGATAATTTGAGCACTTCAATTTAGGCTATCTCAAACTAGATTATACAAACACAAGGAGCTGAAGGACTTGAAGGCAATAATGTCAAACTGTTATTGCTAAAACTCCAAAATTAAAATTGACAATCACAAACATGTTCTACACGTTAACACTGTCACTGGGACACGTTCTATAGGAGGATGGTCTTGCAAGAAAATGAAACCAAACCCGCACCCCCTTTTTCTCTACTAGAAACTGAGACATAGTGTGGCTTTCTGAAATGACCGTACAGAAATACTTCATAGGATGTGACTGCTCGTCTCTCTAGCGTGTGAGTGAAGAAGTGTATAGCCCGATTAGCTGTCTTATCCGTTGCATGTATACATCTTTATCGCTCCCTTTTCACTGCCAATACATGGTACCAGATCATAGCCGCTGGAGGGTTTTCCTTCCACCGACCGAGGTTGACCCCCGAGATGAGCTACCAACCGAGGTTGACATGCCCCATCTGTATGGCTGGTGCAACTTTTATACATCTTTAATCGGTGGGTTTGGGTTTATTTCTGTGTTTATATTATAGTCCCAGAATCATACTGTCTTCAATAAAAGCCTATCCAGAATATACAGCTGTACATTTTACCTGCAGTAGCTACTGTGTCCCATGTTCCTGGCCTGATGATTTGGAGCATAGCAATTATTCACCTCACTGCGTCTACCTTCAGGGGAATTGAATTGCATACACTTGTTTGTCTTTTCATTCACCTGCTAGTTAACTAGCAGGTGAAAAGGTAGGGAGCCCTGTTCCCTTGAGTGAGTCAATCAGTGACAGTTAGGATGTCATTGTAGCGCCAGTACAACCTGACAGCTAGTAGCTCATCTTGTATAACCATCGGTCAGTACCAACTGCGGTTATTGATCTCAGCTTGTAAGGCCGAGTTGTTTGGATTGTTGCAATGCACAGCGATGCATAGCAACTTTTCAATAATTTACAGGTTATTGAAGCGCTCTCAATGAGTGCCTGTCTGCTGAATAAAAAACCCTCTCAAGGGTGATAGAACGCATGGAGTGCTGGTATGGCCTGTTGCTTGTGTCAGAGGAAACCACTTCTGTCCTTGACAACGGACCGCAATGATGTCTTACGTTTGTCGGTGTTCGTGGAGATGCGGCTGTAGTTTATACCCATGGGACTATACTGTGTTTAGTTTAGCTGTCAAGCACAGCTTCTCTCCGTGATTACTTCCTTGATATTATTTGATATCTAAGAACCCAATCATGACGAAATATTGCCAGGTCCAACAATTCACTCCCATATACGGCGCTGTCATTCATTCATCAAGTCAGTGCATCAGTACATGTGCATATGAAACTATCCAATACCTTATTTCATTCTCATGCCCATGTAGCTTATGCTAGGCTTGTCGTGAATAATACTGCTCTGGGTGGCTTACACCGTAGCTTGGCTCTGGCTGTTTATTTGCATTTGTTTATGAGCAACTATTGTCTTCTCATCATCATGTCTTTCATCATTCTTGTATTATTCCTATATTTAATCAATAATCCTGTTCTTGAAACGCTTTGTTTTGCTGGATTGCAACAAGATGTGAAGATCGTAAATCGATGAGGAATGATGTAACATAACTTGTATCAACCTGGCTGCCGCTCAACCCTGATCCACCAGGACTGGGACCTTCCCTTCCTCCCAACCTTGATCCTCTGGGACTGGGTCCTTCCTTTCTCTCAACCCGGATACACCAGGAATGGGTATTTCTGTTTCTCTCCCTTAAACAATGTACCTGTTAGTGATGAGTTGATGTTGTGGCGAGTGACAGATAGGATGAGGTATAATCCTTCATACACATACAGGGAGTCCCCGGACAGTTGCTATTGCCACCAGCGCTCTGAGTGCAGTGGGCCACAAATCTCAGCAGTAATTGGGTCACGCTGGACAGGTAACGGGTCAGAAGTATTCAAGCACTAAAACTGCAGCTGATAGACTGGCCCACTCCACAGAAGGCTATCAACCACAGCCACATGGTCTGTGGTATAGAAATAGGAAGTATATGTGGCTAGCATGAGGAGCAGGGAAAGCACTTCAGTTACACCATTGTAAGAAAACCGATTGCTCATATGTAACCAACTAAACGTTTATGGCAACAGGCGTGGTGTTGATGGTGCAGACTATAGACCGATGACGCCACATCTGAATACATAATCAATATCATCGATATCAATTGTGACGAGCGAATGCCCTTGTTTACCAGGCATTGTATCCAGCAATTGAACATTGAGAGGTGCCGTTTGTATCAGTGCTCGTTGTCACAACGACTAGTCAGTATTTTAGTAACAACAATTGAATGCATATCTGATCTACATCAATTAGCAGCGCACGCAATCAGTAAAGGAGATTGGTCTGAAGAAGAGAGCAGCTTGTGAACTATCCTCCAGCTGAACTTTGACTTCTTATTCATTGAAATATTTCGTATCAGTATCAGCTGAAAAAAAACAGTTCAAGAGGTAAGTTAAAAAACGTCCTCTGTCAGTTTGTCATAGCCATAGCCATTGGTTCCTTTTTGTTCTTGTCTGTCATCCATTAGCACAAAGAATGGCTGCGTCTCCATCACAGTTGACTAATGGATGGAATAATTGGCTGAATAAAACCGTTGTATTTTCAGACAGAGAGAGAGAGAGCAGCGTTATACTGATAGAGAGCTGCTGAGGTTTAGATATGGAGAAGATAGTAGCTCTATCGATATTCCTACTTATCACTGGCGCCTGCATCTATCAAACATCAGCCGGTAAGCAGTGCTTACCATTTACCATATCATTCATACACCTGACTGTGTCGATACTATCTACCTGTGTACAAGCTTGGCTTCCGTTTCATTTATAAAACCGTTTTATCGGCATGTTTTCCTATTGTAGAGTTTTTCTCACTGAAACTGTGATTTACAATTTTGATATGATGTCAGTAGAAGTTGTACAGCTCTTATACACAGTCCTATAGGTTTAGAGAAAGACGATTGTCCATTTCCCTGCCCTGAAGTATTGAACAAGTCTTAAAAATTCTTGAGTAGTCTTAAAACTTCAAGATTTCTTATCTTGAACAATTCTAGAGCGAGGAAATAAAAAACTACTAGGAAAAACGATAAAAGTCTAAATGTAGTGAACCTTCTCGTGACAGAAAGAGTGTGTGGGCTGTCAGTGATTGAAGTCCCGTAAAGGAAGCTTGTAATTGATTGACTCCTGTTTGCTCAGTCCGAGTATTTTGAGTGGCGTTGTTTACCCTCCAACGAAGCCGACGTCTGAATAGTTGACTGGCATCTAGATCTCACATTGTATCAGCTCAAGTTAAATATTATCTTCATGCAGTTTTGAGATGTTTGAATGTGATGTAAATTAATTGTATTATACGGTATACTTACACTTTATACTTACTTTCTATAATTACATTGCAGACTTACACCTCATACTTACACCTCATACTTACACTTCATACTTAAACGTCATACTTACACATTATACTTACACATTATACTTACACATTATACTTACACATTATACTTACACATTATACTTACTTTCTATATTTAGACGGCATAGGTCTTGCACTTTGTACTGATTTTGTATAGCAGGTAGTTCCGATGTGAGATCGGCAGTGTGTAATACAGAGACAGGTCATAGTGCCGAATATTCAATGATCATATCATGTTTCATAGATGATTGCACTGAGGATGCTCATTGTGAAAATAGCGGGACGTGTAACACCACTGATAGCGCCAATGTATGTGTCTGTACGCCGCAATGGACCGGAGCCAACTGTACGATGGGTAAGCTCCATTCTATCAATGGCTGGTGAAATTTATCAATTTTCCAGGTTTCTGTTGATGACATGCAATGCTCTTACCATAACCTTTGAACTCTTTCACTCTTTTGAATGTATTCACGGCATAAGTGTCGGAGTTGTCTCACCCTGTCATGTATCTAATTGATGATTGATCAATCAATGTCACTTCAGACGTTGATGAATGCAATGTGACTGAACCGTGTCTGAACGGCGGTGACTGTGTCAACACAGATGGCGGCTACATCTGTAACTGTACAGATAGCTATATCGGCACTGATTGTGAGACAGGTAAGTATCTCCTTGCCTCTGATTCGCTACCTCTGCCAAAGCCGTTGGTGAATGATATGACAATTCTCTTGTGTTCAACAGAGCTGGTATGCAGTTACCACCACCAGTCGACTTGCGGCGATAGAGGAACATGCGAGGCTGGCAGATATATGTATGCTTGTACATGCGACACAGGATACACTGGAACAGAATGCGCTGACTGTAAGGCCATTGTCACTAGTAGTCAGTTGCTAGTAGCCAATTGCTAGTAGCCAGTTGCTAGTTGCCGGTTGCTAGTAGTCAGTTGAGTATATGGGGTGCTATATTGTGAGGCTGTAATTTTCTTTTCTAGACACCATATGTGCTGAAGATGAGGAGTCGCTGTGCAGTTTTGCTGGAACATGTGCAGAAGATAATGGTGCATACGTGTGCACATGTAATGATAGTTATGCTGGGGCTGAGTGCAATGCTTGCCATGCCAATTTCACCAACTATGATGCTGGCTGTACGGAGGGTACGTACCACTCCACACCAGCAGCTGTACTGCAACCGCTGCCGTTTCTATTTATTTATATATTCCATTGTTGACCTTGGTGCTTTTTAGACGCGTGCTTAAATGAAACCCTGTGTGAGAATGGCGGAACATGCCAGGATGGTGCTTGTGTCTGCGCCGCAGGGTATGACGGCAATGACTGTACCAATGATATAGATGATTGCTCTCCCAACCCGTGTCTCAACGGAGGTACATGTACCGACGGTGTCGACGAGTACACCTGCGCATGTGCCACAGGCTACGAGGGTGACGACTGCGAGACTGGTGAGTGAGAATGATTCTCTCCTCCATCCCTGCGCGCACAAACCCATGCCTCACGTGACGATTGCGTCTGCTTGCAGTCTTACTCTGTGCGGATGATGCGGATGGACAGTGCAGCGGTAACGGTAACTGCGTGACGTCTGAGTGTGTGTGTGATACGAACTACAACGGCACCGAATGTGACGACAGTAAGTCAATCTCTCGCTCTTTCGCTGCCTGCTAGCCTAGAATGAACGAACTGTCACTCACCGCCGCTTATCTGTTTAGCTGAATGTGCGCTGGATGGCAATGGCAACTTCTGCTCCGGCACCGGAACCTGTGACAATGGAAATTGTACCTGTGACGCTGGATACAAGGGTGTCAACTGCGAGATGAGTACGTGTTTATAATATATATAATATAATGCAACATCTATAAGATTTTCTCCTTGTAAACTTTGTAAGCTTTATAAACTTTATAAAGCCGTATTTGCCTGTTAAATACGGTGTGGCAACTTGACTTGGGAAAACAACGTTCATAAGAGTTTCCAAATCAAGAAATCGTGTCACTATGCTGTGTGTACAGGGCGTTGTTCGCTGACAGAAACTTGCCCAGAATCGAGATAGAGAACGCAACTCCAATCAGTTAGAAAGCTGCCCTAATTTTAGTCAATAGATTAGATCTAGTTACTACCATTGGTACTGGTGAGTAGTCAGATACATGTTTGCTGTGTGTTTCAGTGATGGTGTGTGCAGAGGATGGTGCCGGCTCATTGTGCAGCGGCCGAGGTACCTGCAGCCAGAGTGGAGGCAATTACTCATGCAGCTGCTTAGCGGGCTTCACTGGCTCGGACTGTGAGTCGTGTGCCTCGGGATACAGAGGAGAAGACTGCTACGAACGTAAGTCTGCTACAGTCGTTATCCTGTGTGACTGCTTGCCGTCATGTGCACCAGCAGGTAGTGAGCAGGTAATGAGCAGGTAGCCAGCAGGTAGTCATCAGTTCTTGTATTTTTGAAGTGGTGACCTGCTCCGACAACAGTGACTGTGAGAACAGTGGCGTCTGTGAGGAAGTCAGCGGTAACGACGTCTGCGTCTGCAGCGCCGGTTACTCTGGGTCACTGTGTGAACTGGAGGTCAACGAGTGCGACTCTAACCCTTGCCTCAATGGTGGAACTTGTACAGACGGAGTCAATAGTTTTACCTGCGCCTGCGATACAGGTTTCGCCGGAACTACCTGCGACGGTAAGAGTATTATTAATCTCTCTCTCTCTCTCTCTCTCTCATCAGATTGATCTTCTATTGCCTCACTCTCTCAACTTCCCATAATGCCGTTTTAGCATCGTATGACACATGGGGAAATTGGGGTTCATGTACTCAGACTTGTGGTGACGCCACCCAGACTAGGAACCGCAGTTGTGTGGACGGTGATGCGGGAGAGCTTGAACTCACAGTCTGCGCCGACATCGGAATGTCCAGTGAGACCACGGTAAGTCACTAACAAACGCGCCTCTCTATATGTTTATGATCTTGTGTGTAGTAGTAATAGTTGTTGTGTTTTGATATCATGCTTAGTGCGGTTGGTGAACTTCCTCACATAACTTTTAGGAATGCTCTGATCTACCAGAGTGCCCGTGTACTGTAAACCCGTGTAAGAATTCGACGGGCGGTCACACCAACGCTCCGTGCAACTTGGAGGGTCAAGACATACACACCTGCACTGAGGAGTATGATGCTGACACATCGCAGTGCAACTTGAAATGCGAATGTGCGTCAGGCTACGAACCGACTGCCAATAATGACTTTTGTTCCGGTAAGACAGTAGTTGGAATTCGCTCAACATGTCTCAAACCCTTATTCCTGTTAGAACTCTCAGTTGATTGCGCAATAGAAACTTTGATTTCTTTCTCTCATTCGCTGTAGACATCAAGGAATGTACGGTGGGAGGCGGTGAGTGCTTCTCAACCGGGACCACCCTTCATCCCTACGTGTCTCGCTGTGTGGAACTCGAGGGAACGTATGAGTGCGTCTGCGCTGATGGCTATGAGCACACAGATGGTGATATGCAAATGTAAGTTGTGGCATCAATACAGCCTCATCAATCAATCAATCTATCTATCTATATATCTATCTATCTATTCTCGGATGAGTGTTACATCATGGATAGCTTCTATCTACCGCTCACTTACAATCATGCTGTATGCTGTCCTCAGACTATGAGAGTATAGCAGATTGACCAATCGGATTGTACCTGTGTTTGCAGATGCTCCGACATTGATGAATGCAGTGACGGTATCGATGACTGTGACGATAGTTCGAGAGCCACGTGTACCGATACATTGGGTAGCTATGAGTGCTCGTGTCTTGGAGATTTTACCGGCGCCGGAACCACCGGTACCTGTAACAGGGTAAGTGACAATCACCTGGACATATACCCGCAGGTGCGCAGACGAACAGACGGTCATGGTTTGTCTGTATTTTAGGATCGATTTGTGCTGACTGATTACACTGCGAGCCCAACTCAAACACTCACAGACAGTGACACGTACAGCAGCATGACCTACATCCCTCTGGCCGGGTACCCAATCTGGGACGACGCTACTAATACCTCTCTCTCTATCAACTCCATGTATGCCACCAAGTCTGGCTGCATTGTCTTCAGTAGCTACAGGTCGCAAGATGCCTCCTCAGTCGTACAGAAGGCCTTCCCTCAACCAACTGCTGATACGTACGTATCACTACGCCACATATCACTACGCTACATATCACTACGCCGCCTATCACTACACCATGTATCACTACGCCATGACTCTGTTCGTTGTCTACTGGTTTCCTATGCTTTATTGCCTCATCACAGCATAGAATAGTCAAGATTGCTGTTTTAATAGTCTCGAAGACATGAGCGCCGAAGCACTAAACGCGTTGGACGCGGAGGTGGTGGCTGTGGCGGCGGTTTACTGGGCTGATAACATGATCCCTGGTGACGGTGGAGTGTACGTACAGTTCATCGAGAATGTCACTGGCTCGGCTGTGGAGACAGAGGCCACTACCGCGATCAGCGATGCTGAATGGGCGTACATAGTCACATGGGACAAGATGGTTCCTAACACGGACCAAGCCGCTGCGACTGAGGTACGGCTGATGATGCAACACAGACCGACTCACTGCGAGCGACAGACGAGAGAGTGACATTCCGTTTTACTTACAGATGAACACTTACCAAGCCATGGTGATCGGCAGTGCTGACAGAGAAGTTGTTAAGGTACTGTACATCTATCAGGATCGTCAGATGTTGTGGGACATACCCGTGTGGGGTTCGGGCTCATTAGGCTACTACCCAGCCAGGATTGGTGTCATCTACAATGCCTACGGTACAGTGCCGTCTGCTCAGGAGTACGGATCCTCTGGACTCTCCACCTCGGTAAGCCAATCAGTTTTGTTGGAGCTGCTCGTTTCGTATCATGTCCGAGCCAGCTCTCCTGATAACATTTCTGACTTCAATAGAGCTACAGCAGTCAGGCTGCTTGGGAAACGGCTAAGCAGAAGATCCAGATGCCCGATCAGTACACTTTTGCTGGTACTGCAATGGATGCCGACGCAAGCAGCCCTTACTTTACAATCGTCGTCACCGACGTGACTACGTACACCGACGACGCAGAGTACGAGTCCCCCGCCTACACCTGCCAGAGTGCCATCGATGAGCTGAGTACGTATGCACTGACAGATCGTGATAAACCATCATATGCATATGGTTCCATTTGATGTTTGGCTATTTACAGTGGCGGAAACCGAGGACACTGAATTTGCAACCAACATCACCGCAAAGTGTGCTGGCACTTTGGAGCTCCTGGTAGTCGATGTGGGAGGAGGAGTTACCTCGGAGAATGACTGGACCCTCAACTATGAATGCTACTCCATCTCGGAAGCTGCTCCTGGAAATATTCTCTACCTCACTAGGTGAGTGGTTATAGCGGTTGATACATACTGCAAACTGATGAGTCAGATGCCTGATGTATGTCTATGTCTATGTCTATGTCTATGTCTATGTCTCTCTGCTATCAGATGCTGCTATGACTCGACCGGTGTCCTGGTCCCGTCCACTCAGGCAGCGGTCAGCGCCACCGCCGGCACTTCCTCCAGCTTACTGGTCGACACGAGTACCTATGACACTCCCGACAAGATAGATATACTCCGAACCAACGCTCTGTACTGCTGCGACAGCGACCTGATCAGCGAGGGTTTGGCCAGCTCAGACCTGTGTACTTCCTACTTGGATTATCGACCGCCTTCGTCTTCACAAGTCGGCTACTTGTCCGATTGTACGATTATTTTTCTACATTTCTCCCTGTTCATCCTTTTGCGATTAATAATCACGTCTGTCACATGAATTTCAGATTACTATGTTGCTCAAGTGAGGGGAGACCCACACTTTGAGACGTTTGATGGTTACGAGTACACATTCAATGATTTTGGAACGTTCCTACTTGTGAACACCGATGGAGATGTAATCGACTCTCCTGATGATCAATTCGTTGCTCAGGTTTGATGTTTTGTCTCTTCATAGATCTAATCTAATCAAATCTAATCTGGTATTTCATGTTTTTCAGATACAGTAAAAGTGGAAAATTTAGCGGGAAAAATATTTAGCGAATATAGCGAATTGAAGGAAATCACTAATGATAAATACAACTAAGTTTCCATCGGAGTTGTTACATCATGACAACTTTTCGGAGTTGTCATCTCATAGTTAATAGAAAACTCCCCCTCCCCATGATCGTAGGGATGTCTGTGAAGAAGTTGATTTTTTTCGTTGGGGAGATGTTTCTACTCCATTTTTAAAATGGACTCCATCCACAAAAGCTCACATTTTTTCTCGCTTTTATGCTCATTTTGGGAAAATGTTAAATATTTCTACTGCTGATGATTCCACTTTCACAGTATCGTGATTGAAATGCATCTAGACACATCCAAACATATCCAAACATATCCAAACACATCCAGACACATCCAGACACATCCATACGCATCCAGACACATCCAGACAAATCCAAACGCATCCAACCACATCCATAAAAATCAAACAACATAATCACAAAAAAAAAAACAAACAAAAAAATAAAAACTCAAAAAAAAACAGAAAAAAATTCTACTTTACACATCAATACTTATCTATATTCATAATTACACATCCATACACATCCATACACATCCATACACATCCATACACATCCAGACACATCCAGACACATCCATTCGCATCCAGACACATCCATGCACATCCAAACACATCAGCCCCAGAGCTTATATGAAAGACAGAATAATATCTATCCACTCTACAGTGTCATTTATTTTCACTCATTTTCACCATGAGCTGCACTGAATATTTGTGATGCATTCCCACTCATGCCGTTCTGCTGATGTGCAACTGTAAAATGTAACAACATAATGTAACAACATAGCGTAACGCTGACTAGGGATTCATCACCACTCCCTCCATCCTGTAATGACACAAATACTATTTATTATTCATATTACTTTATCTTGGTATTCTATCATGTATTGTTATTTACAGGTGAGACTGGGCAGTGCTAATGCCAACAACGAAGCAGCTATTGTAGTCGGAGTCGTAGCGAAATTCTACCAGCACGTCGTCGCGCTCGAGTTTAACGCAGATAAATCTGCTGTCAGTGAGTATCGCTACCAACACCATTCTTCCCCGTCTGATGAGTTTGATTCTTAATTTGAGTACTTGTACCTGCAGCGCTGAGTGTCAATGGAACAGACCAAAGTCCGTCATGGGAAGATGTGGAGGATCTGGCCGCTGGCACTGATATTGGCATAGAGGCGTACCTCTGCGGAGTAGCTCCGTTCTATTGTCTCAAATTCTCCCACCCTGACAGTACTCCGCTGTTCCTGCTGCGCGTGAAAGCAGACACGACTGCTGCGGATCCACTGATGACTGTGACAGTGTACATGTCGAGTGATATTGATGGTTCTACGATGACTGTGGCGGGCCTCCTAGGTCGGTCCATGAATGCACTCATACAGTATCATTTGCACTTACTTATACTTATATATGAATTCGTCCACTGCCACTTGACGTAATGTATTGACGTAATGTATTGACATAATGTATTTTGCAGGCGATAATGACGGCGATGATTCCAATGATGAGATCACAGACTTTACTCCAGTCAATGTCACTGCTGGAGACAACCTGTTCGCTGATGGTAAGTCTTTATACATAAGAAGTTGTGTGCTCCTGACTCAAGTCCCAGTTCTCAGTATCACCTGCCTGTATCGCATCATCTTCCCACACAATCAACCCATCACTAAAGATCAGATGTGATCATGTGACTGGAAATTGTTGATGCTGTAGACAGAGAAATTGCTGCGCGTAGAAATTATCACGTATTTGCAATTTTTACATAAGTTTGAGTACAATTCTAGGACACAACATTGCTAAAGTCTTTTTGAAATTGTGCAAACTCACAAAAAGCACATTTAACGTCACGCCGCAAAACTTTCCCAGTCTGCAATAATGATGATTGATGGTATAAAGGATAATGGATGACATCACGATATTAAAGTTATCAATAATATAAACTGAAGTGTATTGATATTATGATATTATAAGTAATATTAAATAAATATCATATAATATTCATATGTTTGACCAACAGCGCAATGAGGAATCCTTTCCAAAATTATCGAATTTTGCTCGCTAAGCCTTGTCCTTCATTAGCAAGTTCAAACTGTTTCACATCTTTTTCATATTACAATTTATTTTATTTTATCGTAATTTCTATAATTTTGTTGTAATGCATAGCATTGTGAAATTAGTTGTAGATCATGATGAGTACTGCGCGGTTTGACAAATACTGCGCGGTATTGTGTGTAATTGTGGAATTAAAAAATAAGCCGCCTCATTTTATGTTCTCCATGACTGCCACTCATATAATCATACTATGTACTACTGGCATTGTATACATCGTTCTCATTGCCCTGTTTTCGATACAGCCGATCCTACTATCGACAATTCTGCCATAGTGGTGTGGGCGACCGCAGGTGATACCGTCACTAGTGCAGATGCAGAGGCCGTCTGTGGTACAGACGTCGAGTGCCTATACGATTACAATGTAAGCATTCTATCAGAGCAGTCATTACCTCTAGCAACAAGTTGAAACTGTATTTAATCGAGGAGTTGTCTTCTCGTCCAGGTACTAGGAGCTGTTGTGGCCGCCGAGACTCTGGATTCTAAGACTCGTTTCAAGCGACTGCGTGCTGAGATTCAGGCCACGAGCGGGCCACCTGTCGTAACCAATAGCGGCGATCAGCTGCAGGTGATTGCTGGTGTGGGCACGGCAGTCACACTGACGCTTACTGCCGAGGATGCCAGTGGTTCAAACACTGGCATCACGTATGAGTTGGTTGAAGCGCCCTCTGGTGTGACAATCAGCGGTGCCGAGATCTCCTGGTCCGATGCCGTCTATGCGGCAACTGGCACATTGTCGGTGAAGGTGTCAGACACCAACTCTATCTCCATTGTCCACACAGTCCAAGTGGGCATCTGCGATTGTCAGAACTCGGGTGAGTAGCGTGTGACCTTTGAACTTTTCTAATATCTCTCCTTCTGCTATTGGCTGTCACCCATTACTGTGCTGCCATGTTATGGTTCACCATTTTTATGACTGTGGTGATATTCAGGAACGTGTGTGTGGGACAGTGACAGTCCGCTCCTGTGGTACGTGG
>ERZ1740065.1372-NODE-1372-length-14515-cov-12.346127_pt1 | contig 14515 bp, 17 predicted proteins | sample MGYA00581738_ERZ1740065 | MGnify/ENA primary metagenome ERZ1740065 (study PRJEB43018, sample SAMN04849749) | marine metagenome | isolation source: floating plastic debris | place: Pacific Ocean | collected 2008-09-01 | study: EMG produced TPA metagenomics...
GAGGGAGGGGAGAGGGGATATATGAGAGAGAGAAGGGGGAGGGGGTAGAGACGGGTTTGATGGAGATGAAGAGAGAGGGAGGGATATGAGATAGGTGATGATGAGTGTGACAGCGATGCAGTTATCTTTGTATTACAGAGTACAGGATTCAGTTCAATTCAAGACACAGCCAACTACAGCCAAAAGTTCAAACACTGGCTCCACTAGCTACAGTAGACGTCATGCTGCCAGCAGAGTTGTCAAGCAATCCAAAGTCAGCGGAAACCCTCCGCCTTCTCAATCCATGGGCAAATAAAGACATTTATGGATCCCAAGTGACAATACATGTGACGTTATATGTGGCGCTACATGTGACATGACATTTGATGTGACAGATTACATGCCAAATTAACGAGTTAAAACAAAGGCGATATTTATTTGTTATTTGTTATTTATTATTTACTATCTAGATGATAAAAAAATAAACATCCGTCTTCGTGAACAATAGGTGGTGCTGCTGCTTCTCCAAAAATATAATCCAATCATTTCTCTATTGTGCTTCACTTTTAGGCCAGCCTCCAAAAATATAATAAAAATGCATAACCAAATCTAAATTCATCAAAAGCAAGCCTACAATATTCCCACTAGGAGTTGTGTGCTCGCTCTCGCATTGCAGTAATGCTCACACATACAAATACCACTCAGCACCAGGAAACTTAGAGAGAGAGAGAGAGAGAGAGAGAGAAAGAGTTGAGAAACTAAGAGATACAAGTCTTGGAATGCTTGTTGAGGTTATCTTGAATGGCGCTAGCTGCATACAAGCTACTGCATGGTGGCAACGAATGCGAATAAGATTTCTTCCAATAGAAGCCCGACTGGGCTGCTATGATGCAATAAATTGCGCAGAAAGTCTAGTCCCTGTTGAATGTTTTACTCCTGGTCATCGCCGTAACCGCTTCCGTCGTAGCCCTGAGAGATCGGGGTGCAGTCCCGGCCTCCCTTGCAAGTTTTCACCACGATACGACCTTTGCGACCCCTGAGAGCCGCTGTGCCGTAGTCTTCATCATCAGACTGGTCCAACGCATCTTCGCTCCCACGACCTACAGCCAGAATCGATGGGGTCATAATCTCTCATGTTTAGCACTTCAGGGTGGTTTTCGTCTTGTCTACGTTCATGTGTATAACATGATGGATGGATGGATGTACTGTACCGTTGATTGAGAAACTCTGTTCACTGGAGCCAGCGTCATTCGTTGCCCTGCATGTGTAGACTCCGTTATCATAGCTCTGGAATCCTTTCACAGTGAGTCGCGCAATGATAGAATTATCCTTGTACGTCGGGTTGAATGACTACAATAGACAGAGAAACGCATAAGTGACTCTCAGATTGAGGAGGTAGTGATATATGACGGCAGCGAGGCGCCAATGCTTACGCTGATCGAGTGTTTGTAGCTGTCCTCCAGCAGTCTGCCATCCTTGTACCAAGTAATTGCGGGTATGGGTACCCCACCCGTGTCACACCTCAGGTTCACATTGTCGCCATAGACTGGGTCTCTGTAGAATTTGGCGAGAAGGGTATTCATCTGGAAGCCTCCGATGTAGGCCTCGATCTCCCATGGTTTCTCTGAAAGCGAACAACACGTCAATCATTCCACGCGTGTTACATTACATCGGTTGCAATACAAAGTCACATAACTGTGTATTTATATAAACTTGAGACGTTCGGAGTATTTTGACTGATCCACATCTACCACTGGCCCCAGTCTAAACATAAACTCCGTTTATCGTCTTACCAGAAACAATGTATCGCTAGTCGCAGTTGACTTTATTCATATATCAAACAAATGGCTAATGATGAATATTTGGCCAATTCGATAGGTGATAATTGCTTACTGCACATGAGAGACGTAATAGAGGTTGGCGTGTGCAGGGGATTCAAGTGATTTGATTAACAAGCTCTATGCTGCCTCTCCGTCTGACCAATGACTGTGCTCAGACTCGAAGAATTCAGGTGTGCTTTCTCAGTCTCTTTATCGTTGGCAATGATTGATAATCAGTATTACTCTAGTTTCGAAAAATACGCATTAACAGCTCACGGTCGGGAGCTGCCCTGGCCGGGTTCAGTCATTAATTATTCCAGGACATTAGCAGCGCTCAGCGGTTACCCAGCTATCTGAGCGTGACTCACCCACACCCTTTCTGCAGCCGGCCTATTGTCGGCAGCACAAATGATCGAGTCAGCTCAATAGGCCCTTTCTAGGGGTCCAGACTGGAGCCATTGAATGCTGTGCAGCTGGACAGTGGTATTTGGGTGCTCTCCCACTCCTTACCTTTCACCGTGACCGTGAAGTGTCGGTGTATCGGAGAGCCATAGCTGTTCTCAATGTGACATGTGTAGATTCCAGCCTGAGATCTCTGCATGTCCGCAATGTTCAGCGTGCGACCCTGAAACAAGGTTGATAGCAGCCAGATATAGATTAAAAACTTTCTCCATTAAAAATAGGAAGACTCTGCAGTAGGTTTACTCACAGCGACGCGATCAAAGCCATAGATGACGTCGATGTTGTTGCCGTTAGCATCTTTGGCTGTCCACCAGACTCCGAGGCTGGAGTCAGACGGCTGACAGAACAAGTTCAGGTTTTCTCCTGCGTTCAGAGTCGTCTCCTTCGGTGAGATGGATATCATCTCACTGGGTGCTTCTAGTTGAGAGAGAGAGAGAGGACTCAAATAGGCGTGACAGCGCATTACTGTCACTGTTCTTATGGGTGTTCTGTGATTCTCACCTAGTACTTTCAGAGAGGTGAACCTAGTCTTGGTGCCACTGACTGTAGGTAAACTGCACTTATACTGGCCAGCATCTTCTGGCAGCACATTCCTGATCACCAGTATGGAGTAGGTGTTGTCTGGGAAAGTGATGATCTTCAGTCGGTCATCTGGTACTCTAACCTGAGTTCCTGCCGCCAAGATAACGGGACGCTCAGCCGCCCTCTCTGATAACTTGGTCCACCAAATCTAGAAACACAGCAATATTGTCAATACAAAGCTACGAGGTGATTGGTGGCAATATACGATTGCCCTCGGGCAGTTATAGACTGCTGGCCCATTTGTAGCTGCATTCAGTTCGGTCTTCAATAGAATACAAACAATATTGTAAAACAAAGTCGCGAGTTCCATAGTAATCATCATTCAGCTAGGATTGAGTAAACTGATCCCCAGTGCACCATCACCACAATGCTGCCTTTGTTTTATAACTTTTTTCAGACATATGGAGACCAAAAAAGCGTTATGACCTGTCCTTAGAAAAAGCAACGCGTTTACCATATAAAGAAGACAATTAGTTTGGCGTGCCCTGGTAATATCGAATCGTGGTAATATCGAATTTTCTCCAGATCAGATAACTTTATCACGATTGTAATTCAGTGACATATCAATGGTTGAAATCAATCAATCAGTCAACGCAGAAAGGAATTTATCGACGTGAAATAGGATCGCCTCTCATAGTTCTGTCTATTGTGACTTGAGCACGCTGCCTCTGCCAGACACCCTATTGATGAAGTCACGCTATTGTTCACGCTGGGTACGTACATGTACATATGTATGTGTACGTACATGCATTATGTGCAGGGGTAAGTACAGTGATGACTGCTTACCTTAGCCTGGCTGTAGGTTCCTATCTGATCCACCTCGTCGAAGGTACAGTGCATGATGGCAGTGTTCTGGGCAAACACTTTCTCTGCCACTGTGTCATTCTCTTTGGCCAAGGTAACTTTTGATTCTATGTTGATCTTGTTGGTGTTGGTCTGCGGCGGCTGCTTGGTAGGTTTGACTGTAAGTTACAAACGACGGCCAGTCAGCGATAAATTTGGACAGCGCGACATCTGCGGCAGCCGCTCATTGCTGTGGGGCTAATGCGAGGTCAATGCCTTCGTGACTTCTCTCTGCCCTCATTGTACCCGAATGGGGTCCGAACTCGAGGCCTTTGTAATCCCGGACTAACGATTTTTGCTTCAATAGGCATGGCCTTACAAAAAATGTGACTTACTTTCTGATAAAAATAATTGAACTGATAGTCTCGCTGATTAGAAGTGCCCCGCGGGCAGAAAGGAAAACGCCAGCATTTACCACGTTGATACATTTTTGTCGTGTGTCAGTGAATTGACATCAACTCAGTGCTGCATGGCCTCGCCTCTATTGATATGGCCCGCAAACCACTAATGAATTATTCCTAAGTGAATATTGCTTATCCTTTTTAGCTACCATTTTCTTTGGAAAAGTCATATAGTCAGGGGTCAAAGAACGCTTGAACAGTTCCAAGTACAAAAATGTTGAGTAGCCGCACTAGTGACTTACAATGGTTCACTATAAAAGGATGCCTTTTGTAAGGCCCAGGCTCGCTGTCACTTGATTAACTACATATCTCTGAGCTAAATGCCTCGGTTTGGCCCAGCATTGCGACGCTGTTTTGGGGGTTTAATGTATGCATCCTGTTTGACGGATGAAAAGAATGCCGTAAATTATTTCGGTGTGGCAAAACAATGAACTTTAAGAAATCAAAGAGTGTAGACAAAGCAACCACTCCAGGCAGCAAATTCTCGCAGGTGCTCTTAATGTGACCCTGGGCAGAGTGCATCCATCGATGTCTTTCTGAATCCTAGCAACTACCAGCTTACCATATACGGTATCTTTTATATCGTAACATTTAGTTCTATCATCAAATCAGACTGATCATAGACAATCTCCTCACGAATTCACTCGCTCTCGGCACCCGTTATCAAGTTTTCCAATCACCGATCCATTGATTCTAAGGGCTGATAGACACGCCGGTCTTTTGATCTTACAATAGCCAACGATCTCTAGTCTACTGAATTAACTCAAAAAATCACCTGCTTCCCTCCGGCAGCACATAGCGTCTCTGTCAAATTCTCAATAACTGGCCAATAATAACAACCGCTTTGCTGTTTTTACTTTGACATTCTTCCTCCACCAAAAATAGTACCTGCTTGCGGCTAACTGAACTGGAAGCACATGGCTGATTCATTTTCCTGTTTACTAAATTTTCGGTTGAAGATTTGACGTAATTGCTGAATACACAAGCGCAGTCAATTAACATGTAGTACAGGTGTTTTCAGGTGACATACCTGCGTTTCTGTCAGGTATGATGGCGTTGTATTGGTCAGAGAAGTCGTAAGCTCCCTCCTCGCCGGCTCTTAGGGCTGATGCGGGTCCGATAACGCTGTCGGAAGTCGTGCCAATCTTTCTCCTCCTCACGACATAACGGCGACTATTACCAAGACTCAGCCCGAATAGACTCGACCTAAAATAATATCAAACTTGTAACGTAAAAAATCGGAGACACAAATTTAGAGTTGAGGTGTGAGTGAAGTATAGATGGAGTACCTGCTGCCACGTGGCGACGACGGATTCAGTCGGTTTATGCTCCTGAACCGACCTCTGTAGACGTCTGCTGCGTGACAGACGCATGCTAAGACACAGAGAGAAACAAACGCTACTGATAGTCTCATTGTTGCTCTGAGTAAGGAGTGAAGAAGTCTGACTTGACAAGCAGCCGGTGGCAAGTCATATAGTGTGAGGTGCATAATACAGACCTGTCAGCTACCCTCATACAGATCTGCCAATAAGACAATCTAACTACCAACGGCTGGTGTTTACTGTAATGTTGCTAATGTATGCCAGCATTTGCTCGTGACGATTTCTTGGTTCAGCCTATGCATTTCACAAGATCGTGACGTATGAAGATGTTTCACAAAGCTGATCTGAGTTCTGTAGAAAACTGTGCATGGATCACAGGCGTCACGTCACAATTACAGAACTGCGTCAGCGGCAGTCAGACGTGTGTTTTATATCAGATAGTGCAGTTGGGTGGATGCAGCTGCACTTGATTTGGCAAACTAGCCTAATCTCTATGCAGATGTTATGAACGGCAACCATTTTGTTGCAATTAAAAACTAGATATTTTTTGTTTCAGGGAATGATTACGCTGTTCAATGAATGCTCCGCTCATCGCGCTAGCAGATAGTTTTTGTAGCCTTTATTAACTGCATTCTTCGAAGTCAGCAGAGGGTGACCTGAGGTCATGACGCAGCCACTGCCCGAGGCAAGAATTACAAAAATTTTCAAAGAAAACACAGCAGCTAAACAAAACCCTCAAGCATAGAGAGGTTATTGCCCTCAAGTGGCTGTCAGGGTGAATGTCAGGCTTTTAAGGTTTTCTGGGCTCTCAACCAATGGATAGGAAAAATTTGAGTTTTCCCTGAGCTTTCCCAAGGAGACTAACTGTACATTTGTGTCCGATGTTAAACAGTAAATAAGACCACATATTGGGAACTATGGCTGCCTTGCCTCGTCTATACAGCGAAGCCTCATAGAGACATGAAAGTACTAGCTTGAAGCCGAGGATTGTCAGTACTTTGATGGTAGTTGTTAAACAGCATTTTATCTGAGCCTTCTGAGTGCGGGTACAAAGCCTGAGTCGCTGAGAGCCCGGAGTCTTGTCTCTCTATCATTCATCTCCCCCTCCCACCAGAGGCATATCCAACCCTCACCACCACTCATTCGGTAGTGAAGTATCAGCATACTGTCGGAAGTTTCCAGAGAGAATTGTTCCGTGCAGCGCATAGACTCAATGAAATTAGATCCTTCCATGAATTCCTGCCTGCATCTGATACATGAGAGAGACCGGCCTCTGGGGTTCACTACAGCCTTGCAGTCAAGGCCAGTTCTCTCAACGTTATCGTAGGGATGATAGAAGTGATATCATTCAACCCTGCATCACTCACTGAAAAGTAATTTGCTACCGTCCATTGATGTTTGTGAAGCTGATTGTGATGGAACACACTGACATTTGAATGCTGGGCTGAGGAGTTGGTGTTGCTGTGTTTACTATGCGCCACGCTGCCGTCTGCTTGGAGGCCCGGCGGTATGTGGGAACAGGTTAACACACTTGTAGTAGTCTGTAACACCGGACTCCATTAGTGAATCACAATGCTCTCTACGTTATTTAGTGTAATTTTACAATGTTTATGTTACTGGACTTTAGGGTTTGGTTGTTCAGGACAGTCAATATAGCAACCAGCTATATCAAACACAGGGGCACAGTACCTAGCCTTGTAACAACATGTGATTAAACCGCTGGGCACCAGCTATGCTTCAATACAATAAGTGCAGAAATCGGGTGTAACGAAACTATGTTGACAGTTGATCTGTGAGCAGTGCAGAATGCAGCGTCTGACGTTATACCATAGGCACACCGAGAGTAACACCAAGCCATGCGCATTGCACCATAGCACAACCCTGGAACAGGTGGAACCTGTATTACCTGTGAGCTGGAGTATGAAACGCCAGTCATTGTTGTTCACATTCGATCCAATTGATTGCCCATCCAGCGGCAGGAGCTCCGCTGGGATAGGAGCTCCGCTGGGATAGGAGCTCCGCTGGGATAGGAGCTCCGCTGGGATAGGAGCTCCGCTGGGATAAGAGCTCCGCTGGGATAGGAGCTGCGTGCCTCAAATACCTAATGATCAACAGTAGCACTGCTGTGATGTTGGATTTCCTATTGTCTCCCCTAATTGTATCAATGATGAAGAGATAAATCTCATTCTCTCTGACAAGACTGTGGTGCAGCATACCTGCAGGACTCAGAATGTGACGGCAGTGTGACAATGAGATGGCAGTGTGATGGCAGTGTGACAATGAGATGGCCGTGTGACGATGAGATAGCAGTGTGACGATGAGATGGTAGTCTGACGGCAGTGTGACGGCAGTGTAGAATTACCAAGGAATGGGGGAGAATGCCAGCTGACTCATGTGTCTATGGAGTTTGTTCGCTCGGGTTGCTCAATGATTTTATATAGAAGACACTTCCTCCACCGATGAAGGAACAAGAGCCAAGTGGCAACAGGTACTTGTGCTGTTTATGGCTGGATTCCCCCCTCACACTATTCACTGAGACGGACAGAGAAACTGACAGCTGACCCATTATAATCAGTCAGCGTATACAGTGTGGATGTCAGAGGTCACATGACTGCAGTGTTGTGATGGGGAGTTGTCTGCACAACAATGAACAAACGGGTAAACTGACAGACAGGTAGATCTTGTTTTGTTGTTAGAGAGAACATGACAACGACTGAGATGCTGAGATTCATATAATCTTTTAATTATCTGACCTTGACCTGTAGATTTGATTTTTTGAATGATTCGTTCAAAACAAGACTAAACGGCACAAATTAATGAGAAGACATGATCTGCTGAGACATCCATGCGTTGGTACTGAGGGTGGAAAGCGGGACACTGAATATCTACTCAACGAGTGACAATAACTTGTATCTCTATGTTACAATCGGCCTGGCACGGCCCTAATTCAGTCAGAGACTTTGCTTGAATAAAATAGCCATAGACATCTGTCGGGAGGAGCACTGGACTTGGAGTTGTCTACTCCTCCTCTTCCTCTTCTTCTTGAGCTCCGGTTTTACGAATGACGCGTCGTTCGACTCTGACGATGTCGCTGCCAACGGGCGACGTCTCTCTGATCACTTTGTGTACGGAGGACGAGGAGGGCGTAACGTACTCATAGTCAGCACCATCAGATGAAAGCATAATATCTATAATCAGTAGACAAACGACTGACAGTCACCGAAAGTGTGAGATAGAATGACGAGGTATGCGTAGTAATATGGAAGTGCATCGGTTATAAAGAGTTTCCTGTGACCATTTAAAGCTTCAGGAGACATTTAGAGGCTAGAGAGAGGGAGGGAGGGAGGAGAGAGGGGGAGGGAGTGTGCGGGAGATGGGAGAGAGAGGGAGGCGCACTGTTACGGCGCTATGTAGCAGGTGTTACCTCTACGCGGCACCCTCACATATTCTACATATTCCTCACTGCGACGCCCCGCCGCCTTCTTCCTCTGCTGCTGGAGAAGACTGAGAGCGTTCTCAGCGCTAGTCGCCCTCGACTCGTGGTGCTCTACCAGGGAGGCCAGTTTGCGGCAATGCGCCCTCATTTTCAACACGGCATTCTCCTGATGATTGGGTGAGAGAGAAAGAGAAAGACGTGGATAGAGAGAGAGAATTTACCTTATATAATATAGTTGATAAGTAGGCGCGTGTGCGCGCTGAGCTCCGGCAGCGAGTTTATGCGCGCACCACGCGGATAACCTCCCTCTGGACACTAGTGCTACGGGCTCGGCGGCTACTAGCTAGGTTACGCTCAGCATTCTCAACTTTCTGTTCTGTCTCATCCAGCACAGCTTGCAGTTTACGATATTTATTCAAAGTGATAGTGGTGACCTCTTCCTACATCACAGAGGAAACAGGAACACTTGACGGCGTAGCAGATGGAAGGCCGCAGCTGTGTGACGTGAAGGGCCGCGTCCAGCCGGCTGTCACGTCACAAAGCGGCGTGTGGGTAAGAGGAGCATACACGGACAGAATTGGGATGGCTGACATGCATGCTGCTTGACTCGGTATTTCATTACTTATTACTATCACTATGGTTACCATTAGCATAACTGCATCCATCATTATCATTTTTCAGAGACAAAAAGTCCAAGACTGACAATTGCAATGCAGCGTTTGTTGGTCATACGAGGCCATTTCAGAACATTTTAAAACATTGAGAGGTAGTGGGGCCTTTTCAGGTAGGCTGGGTACAGCAGTTCGTGGCAGCATGCAAGGGAAACCTAATAACCTTCAGAGCTATCGGTCATCACATGGAGTCCTGAGGCACGGAGAACTGTCACCGTTATATCAATATGGCAGCAGCCTTTGCTATTATAATACCTCCCATAAATGGAGATTAGTTACCCGAGCTTTTACTAAAGGTTGGGGAACAAATGGGGACAGCCTGACCGCAGTTCGGCCAGCGGCAGCCAACCGAACCGTTGCCGGGTTGAAGAGAGATAGAGAGTGTGTGTCAGGATGCCAGAGACGTTAAGGACACACACAATGATAAACTGAGGGTCAAGGTCTCACGGCCCGGGGACAGCTGTGAGAGTAGGAAAAGGTCACCTACACACTGCTACATCTATCACAGATACTCAAATATGCGACCTTTAGCTCTGAAGGTCAGATGTTTGCAATGCTATCCTGGAGGAGGCCAGTCATACTGCTGGTTTTACAAAAGAATAATAAGATTCTGCATAAGCCACAAGTGTGAAAAATACTGAGCACACAACTCCCAGTGCTTAAAGAGATGACAAGCATTCTTTTCCCATTCAACTCCACATGCCAGCAAAACAATGGCCGCAGGGAGCTGAAACACGATAGCCAACAACATCTAACAAAGGAAGACATTGATGTCTATAATACATACACACTATACTCTAGGCATTAGCCAATACAGACTGAGCTACGAGAGGTAAGGGAAGACAACACTTACGGCCTCCTCCACTTGTCTCTTGTAGATCTTGATCTTCTGTGTGAGCGTGGCGATCTGCTCCTGCAGGTCTATCACCATGCGTCTATCCTCCTCGCTCGTCATCATAAACTCCTTCAGCTGACGCTCAAACTTCCTGGCGGCGGCCGACGCCTCTCTGTGTCGGCGCTGCTCGGCCTCCAGCTCAGCCTCAAGGTCACGGATCTACGAGTGGACCATAGGCTATGATACTGCTGCCAGCGGCACAAGTCAGAGCAGACGTTGCTATCAGCTGCCTCACCCTGGACTGCAGCTTGGCGATGATCCTCTTGCCCTCACGAGCGGCGAAAGCCTCTGCTTCCTCCAGCCTGACGCTGATCTCACGGATCTCAATCTCCAGTTGCTTCCTGAGTGATTCGGCATTGCGATAGTTGCTCTGCTCCAGTGAAAGCTCGTCGTGCAAACGCTTGGCCTCAGTGGCCAGTCGGTCGGCGCGGTCGTTGGCGGTAGCCTGTAACACGTAGACGAGTCACACGCTCTAACAGAGAAACATTGCTACTATGGACAACGGGAAGGGGGCCACTAACCAGGTTGGCGCGGCACTCCTCCAACTCGGCCATCATCGAGGTGTTGTCTCCTTCCAGTCTCCTCTTCTCGTTGCTAAGAGAAGTGATGTGAATATTGAGCTCCGAAACCCTGGAAGTAGCCTCATCTCTCTCACCCTCGGCGTTCTTGCGGGCACGCTCGGCCTATCAACAACAAGCATGGCGTCAGAATTTGAGAGGGGCCAGTGAGCAGTAAGGCAGATAGAGAGGTAGATAGAGAGGCAGATGCGCCGACTCACATTCTCGAGGGCTGTCCTGCAGTCGTTGAGTTCTGACATGAGTGCGTTGCGTCTCTTCTCGGCGTTAGCCAGACCGTTCCTGGCGTCGTCGAGGTGGTGTTCCAGGTCAGAGACGGTTACCTCCAGCTCCTGCAGATGAACGGGAGTGATTACAGACAGGGAGCCAACACGCAACGCCATGCTAGTTATGATAACGACACCTGACCTTGACACGAGTCTGCGCTCCCTTGAGACCTCTCTGCAGCTCACTGTTAGCTCTGTTCAAGTTCTCGACGGTGATCTCATACTCTCTCAGTTCGCTGTCGTACTTCTTCTTGAGGCGTCCGAGCTCCGACTTGTAGCGAGTCTCGATCTCCACGATTGTTCTCTGCAGCTCCTCGATTGTCCTCTGGTTGTTCTTCCTGAGGGTGGTGCAGATTTATCAGATAAGTGACGAGCCGAAGCGATGAGTCAGTTTAGCGAAGCCGCAGCCACTTACCTGAGGGCCTCCAACTCATCTTCCTTCTCCCTGAGACGTCTCTCCAGTTCAGCCTTGACATTTCCGAGGGCGGTGTTGGCGGCGGCGAGGCGGTTCTCAAGGTCAGCGTTAGCGTTCTCGGCGTCGCCGAGGGCACCGGAGAGGCTATCACGCTCGCTCTCCAACTGGATCTTGATCTGAGTGAGTTCATTCACTTGCCTGCAGCAGACGCCATTCAGTCAGCAGACGCCTTTCAGTCAGCGGTCAGTCAGGTAACATTGCGATATAAAATATAACCCACGATCTTAACCGCTACTGACCTGTTAGCGTCCTTGAGGTTGCCCTCGCAGTCTCTGAGTCTATCGCTGAGACCCTTGTTCTCTCTGGCCAAACCATCGTTCTTGTTGTGCAGATCATCGACCTGTGATCGCAGCTTCATGTTCTGAAAGTAACAAACGAGAGCCATAGAACACCATCTATACAGAGCCTTATCTACAGTACTGAGCTATGGACTGCTGGGCTACTTACAATCTCGGTGAGACTGTGGACCTCAGACTGAGAGCTGGCAAGTTGGGACTCTGCGTCACCCAGCCTGGCTCCCAAGTCAGCGTTCACCTTCTCCAGCTCCTTCAGACGGCGTCCCATATCGGCATTGTTGGCTGAAATTGATGCCATGAGAGAAATCCGGCGACTAAAAGTTCACAAGGTTGGGTTTTACACGAACACTCACCGCCAAGGTTGTCGATCTCGATGGTCAGCTCTCTGATTTCATTGGTCAATTTGTCTTTGGTCTTGTTCAAGCTACCAATCTTAGCGCTGGAGGCGTCCAGCATGTTAGTGAGCTCTGTGATGCGGATGGTCAGTTTCTTCCTGTAAGAACAGACAGACTGGAGTCATACCGACATCAATGTAACGGTATGTGACACATGATATGGGGTGAACAGACCTCATCTCTTCCATCTCGTCATTCTTGGCGGCGATGTCCCGGTCATATCGAGACTTGAGGGCGAGGAAGTCAGCCTCATATTTAGCACACTTGTTTTTGGCGTTGGCAGCGTCCTCAGCCTCCTCCTCATAACGAGCGGCAAGAGCATCATAGTCAGCCTGCAGGTTGGCGAGAGCGGCCTGCAGGTTGACTCTCTGTCTGCTCTCATCCTCAGCCACGCGCTTGGCATCCTCCAGCTGGCTGGTCAGGGTAACCTTGATCTTGGTGAGGCTTGAGGTGCTAGAATCCATGTCCTGAAGTGCCTTCTGCAGGTCGAAGTTCTCCTGAGTCAGTCTGGACTTGGCATTGTTGGCGTCGGCCAGCTGTCTGGTGAGTTCATCAACCTGCGACAGAATCAGAGTAGCTCAGTCTCTGCCGCCCCACGGGTGAGTATCACCTCAGCAGACGTCACCACACAGCAGATGTCACCGTGGCTGACATCACCTCTGCAGACATTACCCAGCAGAAGTCACCCCAGCAGAAGTCACCACGCAGCAGACGTACCTGGACTTTGAGGCGAGCAAGTTGTCCGTCCAGACCATCAGCGCGAGAGTTGGCGGTGAGGGCGTGCTGACGCGTTGCTTCCAGGTCGGAGGTCACGACATCAATCTCGACAATCAGGTTCTGCTTCTCCTTCTCAGCTCTACAGCAGATATCATAGTACATGACGAAGCTAGTATCAAACGAGTGAACTAGGAGGAGAATACATACTTGTTCCTCTGCTTGGTGAGGAGCTCGATCTGATCAGTCATCTCGGCAATAGCCTGCTGGTGCCTGCGTCGCATCGACTCCGACTCCATCTCCAGTGCGCTCTGGGCATTCTCCAGATCCTTCCTCATCTTAGTTATCTCCATCTCTCTCTTGCGTGTGATCTCGATCTGACATCAAAGAGCAGCAGGATGAGACAACTCTCGCCATAGTAAAATGCAGTGGGCGCTGGTTCATGAGCTGAAGGCGCATGAGTTCTTAGCAGGCGCTCCAATAACAATTATCGTGATGTTTTAAATTATTAAGAGATTTTTATGGGGTCAGAGAAACTGGTAACGGATGGATACTGATTGAGGGTAATGAGTGGACAATACAGGAGCCGGCCGGCAATGAGTGATAACAATCATTGATAGACAAACGCTGATTACGGCCAGCCTACCCCCATTCCTAGCCAGACTACAGGCTAATCTAATAGATCTCTCAGACATAGAGTACATCGCATTGAACTGTGTACCTAAATACCACATAGTATTGCTGATCATCGCTCACACTCATCAATACACACAAATCATTGGGCAACAAGTCGATTGCAGAGCAATTTACTAGTCGGATGAAGTCATGCAATGCGTGTTGCACCATAGCCCTGGTGTAATAGTCTCGAGTGTATCTATGCTAAGTAAACACAGGCAGGTAAAGCTATCGTTACAGATTACTGTCGACTCAGTCTAAACTGATGGCAGCGAGCAGCGCCCAGACAGACATTTCACTCCATAGACTACTAACTCCTACAGGAAATATGAGCTACCAGCTGGTGGAGGGATATAAGAGGCTTATGTTGCGTAATCATATACCATCAGTACATCCAAATGGCAGATATTTCAACTACTGACTGCTCAACTCTTGTAAGTGGGAGGGATAAAAATAGTCTGCAGTAATTATAGCAGCAGACATAGACGTCATATACAGATGATCATGCCAGAGATAGTATGGGAGGCTATCCAGCGGCGCACAGGTATGGTTGGTGAAGGGACGTTACCTGCTGGGAAGATATACCGCCGGCCTCGTCTAGACGGTCATTGAGCTGGTCCACCATCAGCTGCAGCTCAGTGCACTGCCTCTCAAACTACAAACAATCATCTGTACATCAGATCGAGTGCCACCGTATGTCTGAGAGAG
>ERZ1740065.1373-NODE-1373-length-14511-cov-11.854732_pt1 | contig 14511 bp, 13 predicted proteins | sample MGYA00581738_ERZ1740065 | MGnify/ENA primary metagenome ERZ1740065 (study PRJEB43018, sample SAMN04849749) | marine metagenome | isolation source: floating plastic debris | place: Pacific Ocean | collected 2008-09-01 | study: EMG produced TPA metagenomics...
AAGTGTGTGTTACTAGGGAAGTGTGTGTTACTAGGGAGGTGTAAGTTACTAGGGAGGTGTAAGTTGCTAGAGAAGTGTGTGTTACTAGGGAAGTGTGTGTTACTAGGGAAGTGTATGTTACTAGGGAAGTATAAGTTACTAGGGAGATGTGTGTTACTAGGGAGGTGTAAGTTACTAGGGAAGTGTAAGTTACTAAGGAGGTGTAAGTTACTAGGGAAGTGTACGTTGCTACGGAAGTTTATGTTTCAGGACAAGTGCATGTTGACCGGACATGCAATCAGCGCTGCTGCTATATGCGTCGGCTTCGCTCTTCAAGTTCTCACATTCTGTTTCACATACGAGACGATATTTCAAGGAAGGAGCGTCTCCATGCTACATTGCTGTTTCCTGAGACTTTGTGCCGAGGTAAAGTTTCGTCATCACAATTGCTGTTGCCATGATTTAGTCAAACAGCAGGAGGCTAGTTGATTCACTCTGGCAATGGGGAAATAGAATCATAAGGAGATAAGAGTTGGAGTTCTTCAGATGAGTTAGTTTAGAGCCTTGTACAGTGTGATCAACTGAGTTTCACTGCCTAGCAAGTGATATTTTAGGTCATATGGAGATGCAGTCAGGAAATGCGATGGCGCTGATTCATGTAGTGAACATGAAATTGTTTGTGATATATATTCTAGATAAGTACTAGTTTGATATACTGTAGACATAGAAATTTTAGCGTTGTCAAACTATAGCATTTTTCCTCAAAATAGCAGTATTTCTAATAGTAACGCCTGAAATAATTAGTGATTTCTTTCCAACTTGTATATAACATGAAGGGCTATAGAAAATATAGTGCTCCTTCCGGCTTCCTGGAATCGCTATTATAGTGAGGTCGCTAAAATTTGTGTTTACAGCAATCGACCCATTCAATTCACCTATTTCCACAGTCCCAAGTCTTTCCAGGACATGAGATTATAGTACTGCCATATTCAGTCATACCAACTCTACGTAGGCTCCATCCCATATAAGTAAATGGATCTGGTGCATGTACTTACTCTGTTGATGGCAGAGCTCGTTGCACCAATAAATCCTTGTCACAGCAGGAGTGAGAATAGCCAGTATGGGTAGGACTGACCAGACATCCCCAGTGCACTAGTGTTACTGCGCCTTGTTTGTTACCAGGAGACTGGAAGCTACCCCCTGATAGACCAGTCATCAGCAAACAGTGAGAGGCCATATGTTCCAGTGTGACCAGCAAACCAACCGTGCAGACAAATATAATTTTTGTAACTTATTACAGACTGATCATGAGTATTTTAATTTTTTGGTCACATCTACATATCATATCTGTCATTATTTCATGAATAGACACAAGAGAGATGAAATCTAACGATTTATTATTGGCATCTGAGGCTGTTAAACTAGCCACAATTATTTGCCCTTCTTTGCCTTGAGTTTCCTGACATAGAATTGCAGCTCTTGCCCTTCTAGAATGTAGCCATCACATCGACCACAGCGACCAGGTCGAGAAGAGATAGCAGCTGTAATAAACGACAATCCATTCTAAACAGACTTGCCACCACCAGCCTTGATCTATCACCATCATCACTATTTCACTAACCATAAATCTTTCCTGCTGTGAACTGCTCTTCAACTGCTGGGTCTACAAAGCTCTTCTTTTGTCTCTCGTCAAATTTCTTTTGTGTTTTCTTGGATCTTTTTTTCAGGAAAGGCAGCTCTGCCTTCTCTTCCTCTGTCTACAACAGCAGAAAACCCGCTACTTGGAACTGCTCCGAGGTTATAATCTAAGAACATGTGATGCTGTATTCGATGACAGATCAGAATAACTATGACTGAATACAGAGATCATTGCTAGGCATCAATGTGGCCAGGACGACCCGTGCTTGCTCTTGTAGATAACTATCATCATTAACGTCATCATGCAATGTAGGGAGGGGGGGGGGCAGGCCTGCTGCTTATAGAGGAGCTGATATCATTAACTTACCAGACGCTTGTCTGCTTGTCTCTTACGTCCCAGAGGCAGGGCATAGTGTGCTTCATACCACTGTCTGAACGGGGCAGCATCAATCTGCACGATGGTGTTCTTGGTCAGAGTCTTGGTTCGGACCATCTCGTTGTTGGTGGCATTGTATACGACATCAATAATCCTGGACTTGTGTGACACGCCTGAATACAGAGCACGTTGATTACAGTATGAACATTGTGGCAGGCAGTACTCATACAACAGGCTGCAATAGCAAAACTAACATACCGTGGCAGAACCTCAAAAGTACTAGAACAGGGGGCTAAATTAGTTGAGCACTTTCGGTTTGATTCCATCACAGTGGGGTCTATTTATCGTACATATAGACATTGATTGATAGAGGACGTAATTCCTAACACAGCCAATTCTTCCTTACAAGTTAGGAAATCTAGCAACATGGCGAATAAGGGTAGTAAAATACAATCTGTACCTTACAGTGAATATATCCCCGAGTGGACCATGAATGAGCTGGTCAAAGTTTTAGATCAATTACCAGTAAGTCTCGACAGCCTATGCTTTCTTGTCTACCTGGTTCTGCTTCCTAAGCCCTAATCACATTCATAAATTCACGAACCTTCAGAGCCCCATGCAAAGTTTCCAGTATCTAGTCTCAAGCCTCTCAGCTTGGTGTTACCACCGCGAGTTCTCACTGGGTGTATCCTTTTGTGTCCAAGTTTCGTGTTTGCAGCTGGTCGACCCAGTTCATACTTCCTCTTACCACGGATCTGAGACTGGCGTCCTCCAGTCTTCCTCCTCTTATGCCACTTATCCCTTGATATACCTAGGAAGTCCAGTATATCAAGTCAAGTCCATCTCGTTCACGCCAAAGTTGCAGCAGAAAAAAATTATACAACTTGGGATAGAAAAGGTCTATGAGTAGGAAGTTGGTACATAAGCTACAAAACAGATTTCTCTACTCTTTGACGTTATCTTGAGACCAGATGGCGACCAGATAAACAAGGAACCGTAGATTTAATATGATGTATCGAGTACAAGCAGTACAACTCACCCATGATGGCGTGAAAAAGAACGAGAACACGGACGAGATCGACCTAATAAATTGTAAACATCCGGTAATGAGGACGCAACAGGTTACGAACTCTCTAGCGATCACTCACACCCCTTATTATTCCTGTCAGCCTTTTATTTCATTTTATTTCTATTTGAAAAATACTCTCAACCGCCTTAGGAGACGGCCGTATCGTAAGTTGACTTATTTGAGTTGGTAGCACAGAACACAATTTGTTGTTATTGTGACTGTCTACTAGTTCACAAACACTAGGACTAGCACGATGCATAATGCGATCACTGTATTGTATTGCTTGGGTGGTGGGCTGATAGTAACCACGATGATGGCTACTGATTTCGTTAATTAATGTATTTGAGCTTGTACCGTAACAGTTCCATTTCATTGAAGATCTGTCTTCTCACGCAACTGTTTTTTAATGAACTTCCGATGATGTTGTCTAATCATGGATTAGTATTTTTTATCATGTAGATAGATAACAGACTAGCAATCAACATTCCCATCGAAATTATGATTCATATCATATTTACCCCCAGCATCTCGGTCCTGGATAGAGTATGCCTATCAACGCGTAAACCTGCTCAAATGAGGAGCGCAGGACCTGATAACAGTATTTGTTACGCTGAGGTGTGGTTGACTTTTCTCAGTGATCAATTAAATTGGATGCTGTGCTTTATTAGCTAATGTCATTTTCTTCATCAAGAGAAGCTGGTTTCTGCTTCTAATTTGGATTGAATACATACGCATGCCCTTATCTGTATCCCCGCAATGTGTTTTGGTCAAGTTTGGAAGCAGCTAGATTTATGCCGTGACTTATTTAATCACTATAAAACTGATTGTCATTAAAATATTAATTAAAGTATGCTCAACCGTAGTAGGATATTTTGTGGAAAATATCTTATTCCTCAATTTGTGGACAGACGCCTACAACTTTGTTTGTGAGGACACTATTCTCGTCTTCTTTCACTTCTAAGGGAATACAGTATATGCGAATCTCATTCCTCAATTTCCATGGTAGCAAAATATGTGCTGAGTCTATACTAACCGATCGACTATACGTAAACTCTATATGCATAGCAAGTCTGATTTACTCAGTTTGTAACTGATGGTGCCACACGACATTTCTGGACAGTTGAGTTGTGTGCACTTATTTCAGTCATATCCATGCATTCTTGTACAGTACATCAGTGATGAATGGTGGCGAGGTGATGGGGGAGGATACTGGTAGACCTGCTGATGAAAATGGAGCTGACCACATAAATACCACGGAAAATATGCCTGGCGAGGAGAGTGAAGTTGAGAAGGATTTGAGTTTGGTAAATGCACTTCTATAGCTGGTGAGATATCTGCCTGTTGCATGCCTATGTGTCATGCTATACTGTTACCAGGTGAATGGAAGGTCAAGGAAAAGTATGGAGAAGACATGTGGGGATGAAAATGGTATTGCTGAACTGCTGAATAGCAATAGTGCGGTCGATATAGCTGATACTTCTGAACATTATGAACGTTCAGATGAGCCTCAATCATTACCAAACAGTGTATGTTTACATGGAAATTGTATTGGCTATCCAACATAGTAATGTCATGATATCTAAGTCTATCCTCTCCCTACAGAGTTTGGATTTTAGAATCCAAAGGAGACAAAAACTGAAGACGCTGACAAATACAGTCGAGGAGGATGGAGATGATGAGAAAGGTGAGTATGTGGCGACATGATGTGATCTGTAATGGTCATGGAGTGGAGACCCGATGTTATAGCTGTGAGGCTATGGTTGTTGGTGGCATTAATATGGTTTGTGGTGATGGTAGCGTATTATCTGGCCGTATTATCTGGCCATCTGATCCGGTATTAGCTGAGATTGCTGGTGTCCTATCTGGCCGTATTATCTGGCCATCTGATCCGGTATTAGCTGAGATTGCTGGTGTCCGGACTACAAGTGAATGTATGATTTGACTTGTCTGCTGTAGAAGGGATTTATGATGCCAGCTTCAGGTCGTCAAAATGGATCTTTGTGAAGGATGAGGAGGCCGCAGTACCTGACGATGAGGATGAAAACTGCATCGACCCAGATCCATCTGAAGGTATTCACTACACTGTGACTGGTACTTTAGACTCTCTACTCAGTACTCAGTACTCCCCATTCAGTACTCCCAACTCAGTACTCCCTACCCAGTACTCAGTACTCCCTACCCAGTACTCAGTACTCCCTACTCAGTGCTCCCTACTCAGTACTCAATACTATAATACGTCTAGCACCTATTATATATCCAGTAATGAATACCCTCTATCAAGTACCGACTACTCTCTATCAAGCAAGTGATGACCGCTCTATGTTTGGTACTCTGTATGTAGTAGAAATGCTGCATTCTGCACTTGGTATGGTTCTTCTCTCCCATGATTCAAGTTCTGACATAGATGGAAATGTGTGCTGTAGATGCTGACACAACGGAAGAGGCACAAGAACTCAAGAGGGCCGACTCTGTGTCTACCACGCTGTCTGAGTTTGAATACAAACGTTCATACAGAGAAGTCTCGGTTAAGAGAATTCAGAGAAAGTCATCATATCAGAAGTATGCAAGAGAGAAAACAGCGTTTGTGTGTGAGTACAGCTTTCCACTGTGCCCGTTGATGTATGTCTTCTGGCTTTACTCATTGTGAGGGAATCATATTACCTTTCATAGACAAACTGGTTACTGTCCTAACTGAGACTATCTATTAGAGAACAGATACTAGTACCTGTCTGCTGACAGCTCAATGTTCTCACTCTCAGCTACAACTATAGAGCTGGTTATCCTAGTATGTGCTATCGGCACACCCAGGTACATATCTGGCCAAGTACAGTCACAACATATGCCGCCTTATCCACTAGTGATACATAATAAACATGTCAATTTAAGCATTATATATTGGCTTCATTTTATCTATGGGAGCCAATGGTTGCTCATTTTTGTAGTTGGCATTTCCAACCTAAAATTTGTAACCGTGGCTTGCAGGAGGATTATGTGGTGGACAATAGATAATATCATAATATCATTTTAGTAAAATCATTTCGAATTATCTAATGAGCAATTAGCAACCATAAGTAACAGCTGCCACTGAGAAGCGTAACTAGCAACCGTAAGCCTATGATAGTTTCTACTATTCTCACCATATCAGTTGGCTCGATCTAAGGCACATAACCAAACATACTAAGTGCCTGCAGGAATGAGGAACGAGGAACTTATGGAGCCTGATATAATTCTTCTCTGATGCGATCAAGGCTGAATTATTTGAAGTGAAAACCTAATCCTATTGCAGGTGAACAGCTGTAGTTGGATAGGTTTGTGTCATACAGCTCTGTATGATAGTGTAAGCTGTACATATAATAGCTTGTAGTCTATACACGATATCTCGCCCGTAGAGTGTAAGTATTTGCTGTATACTATCTATACTATGCAGTATAATCTATCTATCTATTGAACTATCAATGATGATGTGAAGATTCTATCAATTCCCAATCTCTCATCTTGTGCTGCAGGGATATATAGTTTGTGATTTCCTTCTCACGTCCACACTGCTTTGATTGGTCAGTTTATACCTCTCTCACGATCAGTGTGCTCCAGGTTGGACTGACATTTCATCCAGCAGACATCTCAATCTCTGCATAGTCCAATCACTGAAAGGGTCCACTGACTGCGTGCCGCTGAGCTGCAGTGCCCAGTTATTTGTGACACACTGCTGTATGAAGGGCTGTAAGATTGTATTGTTTCTAGCTGCTGATAAGAGAGTGGAGTTGATCAGGAGTGACGGCAGTCAGGGTCTGGGTCTCCATGTCTTGGGTAGCCATCCAACCAGCGTGACCAAAGTTATACCAGGTCTGTTTGAGCCTCTCAGATTCACAGCTGCTCTCCCTCTATACATCAGTCTGTTGTGTGTGACACAGAAAGCCCTGCCTACGTGGCTGGTATCGAAGTAGGAGATGTCATACTGGCTATCAACTATGAAAGTGTTCTCCACAAAGACCATTCAGAGATTGTGGCAATGTTGAAATCAAGTAAGATGAGGCCATGATACCACCTCCTCCTCCTCCCAGCCCCTCCCTTCCCTTTCCTTCTCCCCTCCTCTCTCTATCTATCTATCCATCTATCTATCTATCAACCAACCCCCTCCTCCCTCTCTATCCACCCCCTCTTCTCTCCACATCTCTCCTCCTCCCACCCCTCTCCCTCCGCCCCTCTTTTTTCTCCCCCCTCCCACCGCCTACCTCTCTCTCTCTCTCTACCTCTCTCTCTCCCTCCTCTCCTCCTCCCTCTCCCCCTCCTCCCTCTCTCTCTCTCTCTCTCTCTCTCCACATCTCTCCTCCTCCAACCCCCTCTCCATCCTCCTCCCTCTCTATCCACCTCCTCCCCTCTCTCCTCTCTTTCTCTCTCCTTCACTGGATCCAGCATTTCTTACTTACTTCTGCCCTTTCAACAACTTTGTGCCTGTCTGCTGCTGCTGCTTGTATGATGCAATGTGATACAGTGACTGCGTTGGGAAGGCTGACGCTAGAGCTCTGTAAGGCCTCCTCACTAGTGATGACTGAAACCTCCCCGGCAGTATCAGAGCTCTATTCTGGCTACATGTACAAGCTAACCTCTAAACCTATCTTTAACCAATGGAAAAAAAGATGGTTTGTGCTCAAGACTGACAACTGCCTTTACTACTACAAACAAGAGCATGTGAGCAGCATCCTGTCCCTAGTACTGGCTACTCTCCTATAAAGAGTAACTATTCGACTAATGGTATTGGGCTGCTGTGGTGTTCCAGTGTAGTATAGATGTGTCTGCTGTGGTATGCTAGAGATGTTGCAGTCTCTCCTTGGTGACTTTGGTTTTCACTGACACGTGGAGAAACCTGTGTCTAGCTAACCTTCTGGATTAGAGATAGGATCTAAAGTGCCAGTAAACGTTTGTGTACCATTATATTTAGATTGCAGATGTGTAACATAACTAACTGTCGCAAGGAGTCTGTATTTCTAAAATCATAAAGCCAGTTGCATAGCTAGTTTGATGGTAAAGCACTAGGTATGCTAGTACTAATGCTGCCTCTTGACAAAGCAGAGAGGGTTTTATCTCACTAACCTTGGCTAAAAGAGAGGAATCAATATTCATGATTTTCAAACTGGCAGCATGGCTATTTGCTGTACACACATAAATTGATCGCTATATAAATTAGGTGGTTTCCCTGAAGTTGAAACCATTGAGGACATTTTTTCGACAATGTAGTCCTGAGTTTCCTTACCAATCACTGCATCTGAACATAGACCAGATGGATCAGCTAAACATGTGTTTCTGTAGCCTCTCTAGGTATCAGTGATCAAATTCTGAATCTGAACTGAGTTTTTGTTTCCAGAAGCCATGATTTAGGGCTCAGCTGCCGAGTGGTAATTATTTTGTGGAATTACTAAGTTTTTGAGGGCAGATTTTGTGATCAGGCATGTTGTAGAATACTTTCTTCACACATTTTTTGGTAATTTAATTTGATTTCCATGTGACACAATCACCTCAAATAATTGTGATTGATATTACTTACGGATAACCTACTCACAGTTTGACGGTTCAGAATATTCTGTTTTACAGCAATCTAAAGATAACGAATGTTGTCTCGCTGCTCATCTTTCATGGTCACTTCCGCAATACGAGATACAATCGTATGATTTCTCATCATTTCTTGTGAACATATGAGGCTGAATTTTTTTAGTTTCGTCTCTAAGCTCAGCAGATATGCATGACGCTTATTTACAATTCTGCAGTATATGTGTAGTTTTTCAATCTGGCTCGACTTAGTTTTATTTTGAGTCCATTATTTGACAGTTACATTGCGTTTCATCCTTGATTGATTTTTCCATTTCATTTGGTTCTCAGCAGTCTCTAGTTCTGTAATCTCTAACCATACAGCTTGTCACAATAGGATAAGGAGATCCTTGGAGCAGTACCTCTCTCAGGCTACCTTGTCCAGCGCGCCTCCGATCTGCCCTGGCATAAACCTCACTCCATGAAAGTGACTCACAGAACCAAAACCTATTACTTCTACACAGAGGACGAGCAGCAGTTGGCCACGTGAGTTGTCCACCCTTGCAAATAAATGATTGGTGCCTGAGAAACACGGAGCATATTTGTATCTAGATTTGTGTGCAGAGGACATGTTTTAAACCAATCTCAGATCACTGACCGAACTGAGAATGACAATAACTGGAATTTTCTATCTGACTCGTGCCCATGATACCATGATATGTACTATGTAGTACATCTGTGTGTTGCAGTTGGGTAAAACTACTGAATGAAGCCACTCAGGCGCCATGCACCATGGACAACTGGATTGATATGAGCTCACACAATGTCAGCTTACCGGCACTACTCATTAAGAATCCGGACTGCCACGGATACCTGTTCAAGACTGGAAATCGCCACAAGAGTTGGCGGAAACGCTATGCAGTACTTAAAGATGGCTGCCTATATTACTACTCGGATAAGGACTCACCCAGTGCTCAAGGTGCCACTCTCTGATCTTATCCATAGATTGTGGGCTCAACTTGCTAAACTAATTTCACACCCTGCTATGTTCTGCAGGTGTGGCTCATTTGCAAGGATATACAATTGACTCTAGTCCGAATAGCAGTAAGAGGAACTCGTTTAACTTGGTCCCACCAGAACCAAATATGAGAATATTCCAGTTTTATGCTGAAAATAGCACCGAAAAAGACAGGCCAGTATCATGCACATGCTTCACCCAATACCAGTCTGAGTTTATAGCTGTGACAGCCAATGATTCCACATTGCAGGTGGATGAAAGCAATGAACCTCTCTATAGGCCGATGGGTCAAGGTCGAGGAAGATTGTAGATGACGCTCTCTTGACAGTCCTATGTATTCACCTCTTTGCTCTAATTGGGTTTTGAAGCTCTGCAGCAACCCTCCGTGCATTGATGGATTTTAGAGCAGTTCCTCAACTGAGAGAAGTATTCCGCTATGCACCGATCCACCACTCTCATATCACTATTCTTTCTTACTGTTGATATATCTGTACCATATATCACGCTCTATCTACCGTTGCAATATTTATTAGCTCTGTCATTTCGGAATAAAATAATTATGGAGGAAAATAATTAATTGCATTTAAGAATGGCACATTTGGCAAGTGAGATGTCATTACATCGATGAATGGATAGTTCTTGAAGGGTGAAAAGAAACTGGGTGTTGGCCAGGTGTACTGTTTGGAAGATCTGGAGCAGAGAGCAGAACTACGCATCATCTGAAGCTTTCCAACTTGATTTCAAATCCAATCTTGACAGAATGGCTGACATATGATTTAGCTCAAAGTTTAGACTGATATCTGGCTTGCTGGGACGTAGACTGGGGTGCATTACTGGTGGAGTAATGACTGGTGATCTTATATCATCTAATGATTTAGAGCGTGCTATCGTCTTTAATGATGCTTGAGGAGCAGGCCAGTCATTAAAGGAGGAAACGTTAGTTCCAGAATGGCGCCGTTGACTTAAGAATGAATTCTTCTGTGCAGGAGGATTTGAGCAAATATTCTTCTCCAACAATATAAGTTGAGTAGTTGAAAGTGAGGTTGGAGGCACTCGTTCAGGTGGTTGATAAGGCTTCCGTGACCTCTTTAGCTTCGTCTTTGCTCTGAGCTGGCTAAGAAGACTCTTCTGTAATGGTTTTTGCTCAAGCAGACCACTAGTCATTTGGAATGTACTATACTCCAAGCTTGAAACTTCAGATATACAGCGTGGATTAACATCAAATACTTCATATTCGACACTTTCATAATTATCCTCACGATGCCTGTTTCGTTGACTTGAAGAGAGAGGCTTTAGGGAATAGCATGGAATTTGGTTCTTCTTATTACCTTCTTCATTATATACTTCTTCTGTGCCGTTGTTGTTTACCTCAAGCATGGCATCCAGGTCACCAGACGGATCGTAAGGTCGCCTCAACTTCAAGATTAGGACTACTCAAAGTAGCACCAAGCACCGAAAAACCTTCTCTAAATTACCTTCAAGCAGTATACTCGATATTTACAGACTAGGTTTCCATGGAAATCCAAACAGCACAGTTGACGATCGATGAAGACAGTCCAGTTTACCATCCGGCAAGTTCATTCAATATTCGTCTGACTACTACGCATTCGTGTCCAGCGTTTGTTGTTGTGGTGATTCGTTATCTTTTCGTGCGTACGAAGAGGAAAACGACAGGATAAATAATGGGCCATCAGAAGGTGATTTTCTACGCATAAGACCCATTCGATCAAAACTAAATTACATGTGTAGATTAATCAGATTCAGTTAGATTTATGTTTAAATGGTAGTAAATTACTGAAGGAATGATTTTATTTGCTTTAATCATATTTATTTTACGAGTGGCGAAGATGCCGATATCATACTTGGTGTACAGCTAAAGTACTGAACCTAAACAGCGTCGTCATGGCGCGTAGTTCGGAAGGCAAGCTCTTGCTGAAGAAGCTAATCTGTCTCACTACCGGTTTTGATGTTAGTTGCTATGATGTTTATACCTTTGGCAGTATTAGATGTTGCCTTTCATCTCTGATTTGTGTTGTATTGTAATCCTTGCCTCAATTTGAAGCCAAAGACTGCACTTATTTTTGATGCTCCTCTTTGCGTTTGCAGAAGGAAGACGATAACTTTGCCACATGCCTAAATTATGCTGCTTCCAATCTTCGATTTCACAGATATCTTGATGTCGATCGGCACAAAGTAACTCAAACGTTAGATGGGTAGGTATGAATATATCGTTGTTAGAGGTCTATGTAGCACAGGTCCATTAAGAATTACTTGTGTTACATGCTCGCCTAAAAACGTTGCTCTTGCGTTTGTGGATGAACATCGAAAAATACTTCAGGCACGGTCGTCTCTTGAAAGCCCTGGTTTTGGTGCTTAAATCTGGAAGAATCCTGACTATTTATTTTGTTGACAGAATGTTGTAGCAGCTGTTTGTTTGTAACATACACTGTGTCTGACGGTTGGTGGTGTGAGTTCATTGTGGCTAGTGTTTTGTGTTCATTGCTATGTTTATCTTGATCAGGTTGTTTGAGAAGTTTGCTATCCACTCCAGCACACACCGTGGAAGCTTGTTAAGTGACAAGGTCTCTCAGTTCCTAAACAGTCATGAATTCGAGAAAAAGGATTCAGGTTTTGTAAGTTGTGTTTTCCCTGTCTTGTCATTGCTATATGCTCATCATTTTGTCACGTATAATGGCCAAATTAGATGCAACTAATTTCCTAAAAAGCAATTTCGGTAGTGAGTTGCATCTTCCACTAATGTACATGTAAATAACATTTGGTAACTTATGCAAGAAAGCTTAGGCGTAATGATGCCGTCTGTATCGATGCCGTCTGTATCGATGCCGTCTGTATCGATGCCGTCTGTATCGATGCTGTTTCTTGGAAGATGCCTTATATAATACGCAGGCATTTTCCAATGAGTGAGTAGAACTTCTCTCAAGCATTTCTATTGCAGTGTTGGGCTGTGTATGATTGTAGAGAGTTAAAAGTCAATGCTGTCTAATATGTTTGTGTACGTGAATCTATAAAATATTCCCTTATTTTAGACGGACACCCATTATGCAGTCTTGTCGCTTGTCCTTGATATGTCGAACTCACCCACCTCCCAGTTGCTCACCGACCACACACAGCCTACTGTCGACATCAGCAGCAGTAAGTGTGCTGTGTTATCACTGTCTGCTCTCACTGTCTGCTCTCACTCTCTGCTCTCACTCTCTGCTCTCACTGTCTGCCCTCACTGTCTGCCCTCACTGTCTTCCCTCTCTGTCTGCTCTCACTGTCTGCTCTCACTGTCTGCCCTCACTGTGAATCCACTTATAGGCGAGTCGTTTGACTGGTTTACATACCTTACCGAGGACCTTCCTGCGCTGCAGACGGATTTTTCTGATTCCACTGTAAGTCTGAAGCTTCTCTCATATATGATATCTCATTCCCATTCGTATGTAGGAATATAGAGTGGATTTATTGTATCTCTGAAGGTTGATTCCGATGATGACGCACAGAGTGAGCAACGGTCGACCATCGAGTTAAATGAGACTGCCTGCCATTTTGACATGAAGTCTTACGTCAATGTGACACGTGACGCATTGTGTGACACTCTGATTACTCCGTACTGGTGTGGTGAGCAGGACCCACGACTGCGCCTTCACTCAGACTTGACGGATGACTGGTGAGGCTTTCACTGAGTGGCATTCCTACATACAGCAGACTTACTGTTGATACGTCTGCAGGAACTGTTATTTGGCCAGGATGGGGCGACTAGACAGCAGCGGTTACAGCGATACGTACATGTCCGAGTATCAGATTGTGCGGGAGATGCTGTGGTGAGTCGTTCTAGTTCCCCTTCTCTCCATGCAGGTCCACTCTGTCATCCACCATCTCCATCTGTATATCTCACCTCCTTCCAGGCTGCTTTCGGGCTCCACTGAACTTTTCCTTTTTCGATACGACACAGATGACTCAAGTTTTACAGTCCGCACTGGCATCAGTTTAACCCACACCACCAAGGTCAGTGTGATAAACATACGTGCCACTGCCCATTGTCCCTCAATACCCAGTAACTAGTACTCAGTACCTGATACTGAATACCTGATACTTCATAACTAGTAACTAGTACTCAGTGCCAGATACTCAGTGACCGATATTCAGTGACTGATACTCAGTGACCGATACTTGGTACCCAGTAACTAGTACTCAATATCCAACACTCAGTGACCGATATTCAGTGACTGATACTCAGTGACCGATACTTGGTACCCAGTAACTAGTACTCAATATCCAACACTCAGTGACCGATATTCAGTGGCTGATACTCAGTGACCGATACTTGGTACTTAACAGTGGTGCACTAATTAGGTTGTAATTATCGCTATTATTATTTTATAATTATCTATTATTGTTACTATCGTTATGACCAGTCTACCAGAATGTGTCACACGCCCTTTCATCAACTTTGGGAATGCCTCCTGTAAAAGTGGAAAAATGTTTAACGAATACAGCGACTAGAAAGAAATAGCTAATGATAGATACAGCAAAGTTTCCTTTGGAGTTGTGACTTCTTTGAGTTGTCATCTCATTATTAATAGACCACTTGCCGAAGATCATAGGCATGTTCATGACTTCATAGATGCTGATTTTCTCCATTGGGAAGGTACTTCTAGTCCATTTTTAAATAGACTCAATCCACAAACGCTAACATTTTTCTCGCTATTTGGCTCATTTTGGGAAAACACTAAATATTTCTATCATTATGTTTGCACTTTTACAGTATCCTGTATTCATTAGTGGTATGCCACTGGTATTCGTCAGTGGTATTCTACCAGTATTCGTCAGTGGTATTCGTCAGTGGTATTCCACCGGTATTCGTCAGTGGTATTCCACCGGTATTCGTCGGTGGTATTCCACTGG
>ERZ1740065.1374-NODE-1374-length-14510-cov-13.940228_pt1 | contig 14510 bp, 7 predicted proteins | sample MGYA00581738_ERZ1740065 | MGnify/ENA primary metagenome ERZ1740065 (study PRJEB43018, sample SAMN04849749) | marine metagenome | isolation source: floating plastic debris | place: Pacific Ocean | collected 2008-09-01 | study: EMG produced TPA metagenomics...
TGAAGAGTACCTAAAATAAACAGTGAAAACTCAACCAATATCGCCAGTACACTTCTAAGACTTAACGACTGCGGCTACATTGGCATTGAAGTATTTATGAGATTAATTGTGAACGGCATACAAAAACAGTTTCTAGATATGCTATTTGCAAGTGTAAAATTCAATAATTTTCTGCAACTTAAAGTATATCAACATAATAGGTGGTGAATGATGGGATCTGGAACTTTATTTCACAGCCTACAAGTACGCAGGCACTTAGTGCATAACAAGGTAGCTGAGAGTCAGTGTAATGCAAAGTGTCCCAAGGAACAACAGCGATCATGCGGAGGAACCTGGATGATATCGATCTATGACACAGACTACATTGGTAAGTGCGTCAGTCTTCTTAAATATTTTTTGAGTTGGGGCTCAGAGATAAAATTTCCCAGGGTAGATTCAGGCTAAGGTCACACAGTAGTTTCAGTCGAAAACTCTGCCTCAGCTATTTTTCTCCGGCTAGTAGTAAGTAGACAAATAAACCACGATTCCACTCAATGCACAGTCATACGAACATGAGTCGGCATGACTAAAAATTCCATTATACAGTCAACAGATGCAAGTTGCTATTCACACAGCTAGTACTTTGATGACCTTTGTATCAGTGAGGAAAAGTCCTAATTCGTGACACAAAATCTTGGAAAGGGATTAATTTCAGCAACATCAGCAATAGACACATCATAAGCGCTGTTTTCGGCAGGGAACTTTACTATTTTACTTCCACCTTGTATCAGCTATGGCACTGCAGCTGCATGTGTTGATTAACTGTTGCGAAACATAAGCTGTTATTTTTGGATGGCTTTATATGTTAAAGGTTGTTGGACGGACAGCCCCACCAGAAGTCTACCAAAGTTCACACTGATAGGAGCGACTCCCTCTGTGGGTAGGTGTGTCAGTATTTTTACTACAAAACATAATCCTTATCGTAAATATGTTCCAAGCTGTAAAACATATCCGGCTCCGGATGTATAAATATATACTGCAATCGAAAAAATTTTAGCAACCCGACAATAATAGTAAAAATAGTGACTCGAAGAAAGCGCTATGAAAGTTGAATGCTGTAGTGTTGATAGCACTTTATGTTATATACAAGCCGAAGGAAGTCGCTAAAACCTCTATGGGTATTAATAAAACTACTGCTGATTTGAGCAAAACGCTATTCTATTTTTTTGGTTTACAGTATTCACCCAACATCTGATTATTCATCAGAATTTGCTCGTGTATAAGCCAAGCGTGATGATTACAGGATACAAGTGCGCCGGCGTCCAAGGGACTCAGTGCTTCTGTGGAAACGAGTTCGATCAGTACGGGGAGCTGGAAAGATCTGAGTGCAGTATAACCTGCAGTGGAAACAGTAGCCAGAAATGTGGAGGAGCATGGAAGAATTAGATCTACAGAACTCTTGTTTGCAAGAACTGCTAGACAAAGAACCGCGCTAAACCTTTGAACATATTTCACCTCTTAGTTGAAATATGTTAGAATTCTAGGTATTTTTATTTTCATCATTTTCTGTCTCTCCTTCGCTCTTTTTGATGCGGGCAAGTGACATGCTGAATTTGGTACCGGGTGGTTGAGGTATATGATCTGGTAGCTACAGGATACAATGTTTCATTGATCTGCAGCTGTGGATACACGCAAGTTCACGAAGACCTACTGAATTCAAATACAGGTTAGAATTTCCTCGCTCTGTAGAGGGAATAAAGGTGTTTACCATTCTCCTGTCAATTTTTGCTCACATTCTCAAGCATGTGCATGTACTCCTACACACGTGCATGCTCCCACCCACCCACACATGGGCGCGCACCCATATGCCACATGGATGTCCAGTGGTGTATTTTGCTATTGGTGCAGGTGTCGCGCGGCGTTACTTCATCCCACCAGAGGCTCAGATGCTAGACTCTTTGCTTACATTTCTGTCCTCTCCCCTACAGGCTCAAACCATTGATTACCCTGTGCGCAAGTTACTGCACCCATTGCCCATAGTTACAAGTCATCAGAGCTAGAAACAAACTTATCTTGACCGGTTATTGTCACTGGAGGTGGATTGTAGGCAAGCGCAGTCAGATTTTGGAAGCTGCTCTGCAGGACTATCTCTAAGATTTTCACATTTAGTTCAGATATTACTGGCTGGAATTGAATGCATGGAGCAGTAAATACCGCAGTAAATACCGCAGTAAGGCCAGTTAACACTTAGAGCTGCTTAACCTGCAGCTGCAACTAATTGGGACATGTTGAGACCTTGAAGCATTCCAAATTTCAAGCATGAACTTTCTCTGTATTGTTCCCCAATTATATTTTCAACTTGAAAATGGAATTTTTTCTGGGGTGTTGCCCCTGGACCCCATCAGGGCCTACAGCTCTGAGCCATGGCCTATGGAGCCACCTCATCGAATCTGAAACAAATGCATCTGATATCATTGGGAGAATGACAAAAGCTGGAATGGAAAGAATTGGTTTATTGTTCATTTCCTTGGGCTCAGACGCCAAGCCAAGATGTTGATGCTTGAATTATGCAGGAAAAGTTACACCAAACTCTGTAACGCACATAGGTTCTGAGGCTGCTAATGAAGAGCCAACAAGGAAATAGGATCACTAGATGGCTCATCATTTGACTTGAAAAACAAGTAGCTCCTCAGTCTTCAAATAGCAGATGATTGCATTTCATACATAAATAAGAATGGAAGCAAATCCATCTTTGCTTTTGAGCTGCTCTATGATTGATGTACAGTTTTATGATTCACAAGGCTTATAGCTTTCGGTATACTAGAGTACTCAGAGGTGAAGGTGATGGATCGGCAAACCCTTGGAATCAATCCAAATGCAATCCGCTAGTTTTTAGGAACGCCAGAACAAATTTCCAAAGCATTGAAATGAATCGGAACTGAACTGAATGTAGAGTTCGGTCAACTGTGAACGGAACTCTACACACAATAGAGAGAACTGGTAGATGAATTGAACTATCTGCTGGAGAATTGCAATCAAGGATAGCGCTAGAACTGAACCGATCTTGACTACATCTGAACAAGTCCATTCGGGAAGGCTGTCACTGGTACGGAACCGTGAAATGAACTATACCCATTAGAGCAGTGAACTAAACTAAACTTAAATCTTTGAAAGAGAATTCTGAACTGAACTGAATCCTAAAATCAGGTAATCTGCAAGGGTCTGTGGATTGGTTTTCAAGCCACGATGGGGATCGCAGTGACATCAACGGCAGAAATGTGGCCTAACATTATCAAATAACTATTCACTGCGATGTAATTGTTCAGATGTACACAAGCTTCAAGTTATAACACATAAGCATACGTTTTATACATCTCCATTTGTTATTATATGTAGCCATAGCTATGACACAGCTATGTTCATTGTTAGCTGTTCTAGTAGTGGTAACTTTTTCGCGTCTTGACTTTTAACAACTGTCGACATAGGCATGACCTTGAAATATTTCTCGATGATTTCTGACTAAACACATGATGTCCAGACTGTCTAATAATTTAGATTCCTGGTGTGGGACATTGCAATGGATGTGGATCATTGTTGATTTATGTGTGTATTACAATGCAAGTCAGAAAAAGCTCACTCATATTACAAATGCTTCCATCTTCAAAGGTCATCTCGTAGGGCAATTCCTTTATCAGTCTTCCCATGAGGGTAGATTGATGACGTTTCATACTGTCAATAATGTTATGCTGTTGTGGCATTACCACTTGAATTGTGTTAATTTATGACTAATCTTTCTGGCAGAATGCAACTTCCTGGAATTTTCACATGATCACCAGACCGTCTAGCTCAGCTCTGCAGTTATCCAGTATCATGATTGAGATAGTTTGTTGATTGTTGATGAGATTCATTAGACTGAGTGACTTTTTTCATTCTCCGGTCAATATGCGTGCATGAGGCACATGCGGGAATGCGTTCTTCTTCTGTCGAGATCACTATTCGCATCATCTTTCTTCTGTTGAGATGACTATTCACATCATTTTCCTCCTGTGGAGATCACTATCCACATCATTTTTCTTCTGTGGATATAATGATTCACATGATTTTTCTTCTGTGGAAAACTAGACTTTTAGTGGGGTTGTCTATCCAACAATGTTAGCGATTAACTGAGCGGATCAGATTTCTCCAAATTTTATGTGGCACTTTAAATATCCTGTGCGTGAGGATTTCATGATTGCCCTCATGAGCTGCAATAGACAAGTTTTCAGCTACCTTCGCTCCGTGTTCAGAATGGGAAGTTGTCCTCTCTTAGATGGCCAATATTTATATAAGTTACAATGTGACTTGACTCTGAAGCTGCAGTTTTAACGGAGACTATTGCGGCTACGCGTGTGTACCCTGACTATGTCACACTATATACATCCCTCTTCATGCGGATCAAGCTGCAAATTAGCCAGCTGGAGATGATATAGCTGAAGTACATATTCGTACAATAACCTCCCTGAGCGTGTATAATCATAGTTTGTTTTCATTATCCGTGCTTCTGACTCGGAATTCATGAACAGCCCAAAAAGATGCTATTTATAAATGTTGATAATTTCCAGAGTATTGCAGCAGATAGTCTGTTGCGAAGAGTATGGTGACAATATGCCAACTTACCAGTGGTGTGAGTGCCTGTATAGTAAAATGGCTGCTCACCCTGCGGTATTGGTACACATAAGGCATTTCCGGAGTGGCCCAAGTTCCATGGACTCTTAGAATGCTTAGCTAGCTCCTACGGTAATAAATACTGAATGTTTGGTGAAGGCTTTGTTTGCCTTTCTCGCCAAGCTATTTGATACGTGACTCAGAAATCTCGGATATGGCGCTGTCAGAAAAACGCACTTCATAATTGCTACGTCTATGACACGGTCGTGTCTAGCTAAACAGCATTCGGTAAACGTTGGCATGCCACGTATGGGTAAGTCGACCCGTCCGTAACTCTGATAGTGCTTATAATCCATGTACAGTCAACCTTCTTTATGGTACAGGAAGTTAACTGTACAGTCAAAGCCTGCTGGAAGCTTATACACCTCTATATAGCTACATTTAGTGTATACGGAAGTCAAATCCTTCATTTCGTAGCAGCATGTAACGTAGTTAATGAACCAGGCAGCCTAACTCTCAGAACTATTTAGAGTTCAATGATCACATTGGACAAGCGACAAACGATCCTGATTACGCAACCCGTTACAGCACCCGTATTTTTCAGACACACCATATGAATCTTAATACTACGCTTTGAGTTAGTTATGTTGCGAAATGTGTGGTAGTAAGACAGCTATGGATACGCCGATCAATCAAACTTCTCCTGACCAACTGAGTAACAAGATTGAGACGTTCTCCTTCAAGTTGGGACTTTGTTTGATGCAGCAAATCTTTGCACATTAACTCAATAATTTTATGCTCAACATCAATATTTATTACGCAATTCGTTAATGAATTAAAAGTCTATCATGATACCACAGAGGCTCAATTCTATGCTGCATCAACCATCTGCATCAGGAGATATGGTCACACTGGACAAAATCAAGGTTTTCTACGCCTAAAGGAAACCTCTAATGGTTATGGGAGTACATGAATAGAACGTGATCTTGTAACACGCTTTGCTTGTTACCACGGAGATAGGCGATTTGAATTATCAAGAGTTGTGTTCACGCTGCTGAAAGCACACCTTTAAATCGTGAAATAATATTCCCCTTCCTACACAATAGTATGAAGTTGATATTTTTTACTCTCCTATAGGTAGGCATGCCGATTTCATACGCCAGTGTTACACTGGTATTACGGGGGGGAGGTTTAGTCCACACTTACCATGCTATCGCTGGCTTTAGAAGTAACGTAATACCGGCTTACCACCAGCGCTCGTGAAACTGGCATGTTTACTGATAGGATAGTAAAAAAGCTGCTGTTCCTTGGGACACTTTGCATCACACTAAGTCTCAGCCACCTTGTTTTACCTGCCAAAGCTGTCACCACAGAAGCACTGAGTTCTGTACTGAGCGCCTGCGTACTTGTAGGCTGTGAAATAAAGTTCCAGATCCCATAATTTACCACCTATTATGTTGATGAATTTAAATTTACAGAAAATTATTGAGTTACACTTCACCTTTGCTGGTGCACAGTGCTTCCAGTCGAACATCACTTGATCCATTAACTTCCACAATGGCTCCTCGTTACTGTTTCAAGTTATTCATGTATCTGATTGTGATTGCTATATCCCTGCAAACAGCGTTTGCTGCTGTTTGCTTTGTGTCTTGCATGTCCACTCGGCGGATGGCAACGAGCAACCCTAAAACACCCACAGAGCAGCAGCAACAGAAGGATCTGCACCGGTAGCAGCTCCATTAGCAGTAGGATCCGCAACAGGCGCACCTGCAGCCACACCAGCAACCGTACGCTGCTAACATTGGCCCTTTAATGCCTGATGCTGATGAGAGGAAGAAATACTCTCATATCCATTAAGATTTAGAAAAGGCATCATTTTTATTCACGTCCAATGCTATGATACACTGAGAATATGGAATGAACACCTTAAATCAGAAACATTTCCCGACTCGCTAGCTAGGTTTGTCTGTGTATTGGTTGATTAGCTTTTTTTCTCCAATGAGCAGCCATTGCACTGCTGAGATTATTTAATGATGTTGACAGTAATGCGAACTCACCGTTCAGGAACTTCTCTAGGTAAGGTATGACTTCAGCCCGCGTCACGCCGCGCAGATTTAGCTCATCTTTGCCTGTCAGACATTCTTTATATGTAGGCACTGGTCCGGAGCATCTCTGCAATGAAACAGGTCTGGACGCTGACTGCTGATTGACTCGAGTTTCACATTTCTCTTTGGTCACCAATTACGTGTCATTGGATGCTTTTCGGCCAATGAGCTACAGGGAATTTTGACCCAAATTATATTTAAGCATAAAATATCCAGCGCTTGCATTATTAGTGGCTAAAGATGGCTGGTGTCGGTACGCAATCGCTGTCTAAAGCTACGTGTACACTGGCTCCAAAACATCCGCGAATTAAAGCCTTGCACAATGAATGCCAAACACAGCTCCACTGGGTGAACTAGTGCAGCCGATTGATTCTTCGTGCTGTAAACGTCAAGCGCTCATTGATTGGTCAATTATAGTCTTGCGACTGCCTCTCTCTACCGTGTTGCTTGTGAGTTCTACTCAAAAATCACACGTGCAGCTTGACCAAGAATGAATAAGAAGATTGTTGTTGCTCAGAATGTGCGCTGATATATGATAGCTAGCTATTTTTTGGATAAGATGAGATTCCAAAGGACTAGGATCATCATCAAAAGTTAATTCAACTGTGAAGTCCTCATCTTTGGAGTCTGAAGTCATAGGTTTGAAACGCAGGTACCATTGGTTGAAGTCTGAAGTCAAGTCAATTCCTTACTGCTTAGAATTTGTGAAGTCAAAGTCAAGTGTTGAGTGATTGGTATTGAAGTGCTTATGAGATTAATTGTGAATGGCATACAAAAACAGTCTCTAGACATGGTATTTGCACATATATTACATATACCATTTTACTTCTGTTACATTAAAGAACGAGAAGTTGGGTGAGGGCGCCATCTGTCATGACGCTTGGTAGGGCTTCATGATCAGCCCTCCATGACTGAAAACTCTCTCCACAGGGGGCAGAAATGGCTGCTACTGCCAGCACATATCAAACCAATCTGCTTATCTGGGTCATATTCTCTGAATCTTTTCTCAAAAACTTCATTGGATTACTGGCAGAGTCAGTCTTCAGGTAAATGTACCGTACACGTACGGTTGTGCAAACTGTCAGTCTTTGGCTCTATGGTCCAATTAGTGTGAGTATTTCATACATACATGGAGTGAAGTGACAAGTCCTGGGGTAAAAGGTAAAGTGTCAAGTCAAGTCAAGTTGTGGTAACTACCAGTAGAAGTGATCACAATTGGTCAATTTTGCGACTGGAGTGCAACTTGAATCAAGTTAATTAATTCGAGTTCCCAGCTCTGCTAGGAAGCAAGCAATTATCCTAGTGAGTAAAATAGAATGAAAGTTGATCATTACTTCCGTGAAAATAATCACCTTCATTTGTACAAGCAAATTTAAGCACAGTGTACTAGCTCACACAGCCATCAGTAGAAAATATATGTTAGCCATGGTCTGTTTGTGGAATAGATGTTGCAATTCATCAACGGCTGATCTAATCAACAATTTATTTTATGGTGGCAACTTCTTCGGTCAGTTGTGGTCATTCGGTCGTCCTTGGTAAATACCGGCCTATGATTGGACCATAGGAAACAACTCCGCGCTAACTTTCTCGCAACCGATCCGCAGTCCATTTTTTTGCCAATTTGGAGCCGGTGTACACACACCTTAAGTGAGAGGGATTTGTGTTTGGAACAGTCCTGAGGGGAAACCAGGCATGGCAGACTACAATTAGTGGCACAAAATGAAGGTCCATTGAGGATTAATCCTCTCACAAGAGAAGACAAATCCCTGCACAGCATCATATTGTTGATAAGCCTAAGATACAACTGCTTCCTCCCTCGATGATACCTAAACTTCTATGCTGGCAGAAAAATGATGGTAATGTTTTCAACAGTGATAGCGAGCTAAAGCGCATGTAATGATGCAATATATAGCAGCAATACCCTGCTGTTTAAGTCGAAAGAATGTTTTGACAGCCACATGAAGGAGTGGCATCATGTTTCTTTAGGTCGGTAAGTACGTCGGGATTGGGCCGGGAGTTGCCCTCTCTTGCCCTAGTAATAATATCATTATTATTCCTGTGGGCGGTCCTGATTTAAATTTGCAAAATATAAGTACATAGCAAAAAGCATATTATGTTTTTAAAATCATTTTCTAACATTAAAAAATACTTGAGCCAATGAATATCTCTAGAATAGAGGTTTTGAATATTACTCAGTAGTGTGTAACATCACGCCATCCAACTTGCTAATGGACGCACTGTGAGATCAGTATGTTATGCTTCAAATGCAAAGCTTACGGTTCTACGTCGATGCTGAGCAACAGAAAGTATTTCCGAAAGTTTAGGTGTAGCCAACCACCGAATACGCCCTTCAGGCGCTAGAGGGCATTACACCAGCATTAGAAAAGGTCTAAAACTGACTCAAGAGAGGACAACTCCCGGCATAAATCAGGGCTTGTAACAGGACTATTACTGGCACAAGAGAGGACAAATCGCAACCCAATACAGGCACACCGACCTAACAAAACATGATGCCAAAGGAGGCACTTGCTCTCCGGGCACACCCATCTGAACCTGCTTGTGCTAGCCACTGAATCAAGGCATAGGACTTGAATTACACTAGAGTCTTGGTGGCCTCCTGCTTTTTAGATGCATTTTGACCAATTACCTGTTGGTTTGAGTGAAGTCTGTCCGCTGATGTCTGTCGAGGGCTTGTATGTTGCCTTGGTAACTGACTGCCCCTTCTATTGGTAGTGAAATGCTTGGAAACCAAATACCAGCACTTAGTTAGACAGACACATCCTTTTATTAAGTCTGGTTCACACGGATGTGAAAACAGCAACAAATGAATGAATGAAGTTGATAAATGAACGAATGAACGAATGAAAAGATAGCTGGCTGTCTGTTCGTAAACTTCAGCCAATCATTGACAAGTGTTGCATAGCATGCGGTTGACTAGTGCGCTGTGGTTGAATGCGTCCAATCAGATCATAGTATTAGGAGCATTTTTCTCCGTCTGTCAACAGACGGTCAGCAGGTCGAGGGTCTAACGAATGGCTTAATGAACGCATTTTACGAATGGAATGCAGAAGTATTTGGCGTTCGTTCGCTGCTGTTTTCACATTCGTGTGAGCAGGGTTTTAGAAATAGTGTGACGCCAATCTCATAGACGACCATCTCTGGTCCCGATACAGAAAATTTGAAGAAACTACTTTCTTTTAAATATACTTACAAAAGGGATTTGTGATGATGTAGGATAATAGGTAGAGCCAGGTATTGCTGTATTTGTAGATGAATCGGTTGATGGCCATCTCTTATTCTTAGGGTGGCAACCCTACAGAAGCCAGTAATACCAGCCTAAGTCTGCTTCATTTACCTAACGTGACATAGACTTGGGTCGTGGTGGCCTTCTGTTTTTAGATGCATTTAGACCAATTACCTGCTCGTTTGATTGAAGTCTGCATGCTGATGTCGGTTGAGGGCTTGTATGGTGCTTTGATGCCTGACTGCTGATTTGAATGACAAATAATACCTAGGGAAACAAATACCAACGCTTATTTAGACAGACACATCCCTTGTGTTAGAAATAGTAAGCACATTTGTGGGGGTTTTGCTTACTACTAAGATGATGAAAGAGATGGCTGCTATTAAACCCTCTGTTAATGACATCGCTCGTTCGATATTCCAACCAACTCTACAGCTCTGTTCCCTTAGGCATCTGGAGAGTCAATGAAGGCAGGCGGTCCTGTATATGAAAGACTTTGAGGTTTAAATATGAAAATATGAACCGCTTGTCTCACCTGAAAGCACCTGCTACCTGATGGTTCAATCGCTCAAGTTTCTGTCAATTAAATTTCTATCTCTCTCCCTCTGTAAGTACGCTGAAACTTGAAATATTCAGGTTAGATCTATATGACAGCGCTGGACACAATGGCATCAATGCGAACAGCATGTTGTAGTAGTTTCTCCATAGCAGTGCCGAGTGTTGTAATGGGGTGTGGCTTGTTGCTGGGCAGTATGTACTACATTCTATACAATCTAACACAATGGGTCTTTGCAATCCAAGAAATCGAGTGAAATCAGCCGTGCAATCTGCAGCAGCTTAGCTTTTCATTAGATTCTACTGCAGCAAGCTGAGCGTCTAAGTACTACGCTATCATTCTGAAGATCATTATTTCAACAAGTTGAAATGCTATAAAAAAAACAAGAATTACTTGTTTCTAAATAACAGAATACTTCCGAATTTAGTTAGAACAGTACCTTGCTTTGATCGGTTCATATCATTGTTGTTGTTGAGTCACAGTTTTCAATCGTGGGATATCCATCGCTAGCAGTCAGTGTACACAGCTGATTCTAGTAATCCCTTGGCTTTGCTCTCTCACTCTCAGTACTTACTTGCTTATTATGATGGTAAATATTTTCTTAGCAAATATCTCACCCGCATTTCAATTCTGATCTTGACACTAGTGATACAGTTTCTCCTTTATGTCTACCAAAATGTAGACAAAGAGTAACGTTGGGTAGGATGAAATAGTGCCCCACAATGCCTGCGCCAATAGCAAAACACACCACTGGATATGCATGCATGTGAGGGAGCAGGAGGGAGCGAGTGAGGGAGGGAAGAAGAGAGGGGAGGGGAGGGGGAGAAGGGAGAGAGCTAAATACGACTACGTCATTTCAGGAAAGTAGATAGCCAATCAAGTAGCGCCTCATTGAATGTGTTGCGTGCAAATTTGAACATGCTGAGAGTAGTTGGTGACAGTCAAAGTTGACTCTCGCAAGCTAAAAATAGAAAGGAATGTGTCGGAGCTGACTATCAGGTGGAAATACTTCTAGCTTGAGCCAGCCTTGAGTGGCTAACAGAGGATGAGGCAAGATAACCTACTGACCAGATTTGGAATACTACAATATATGATGGTTGAATTGATAAAAGTTATTGCATACAAGGTTTGAACATGCCATCCTGTTTGTAGCTGCAGGAAAACTACTTTTCAGAAACGAAGTGAATGGGGGGAACGAAGTTTCTACAGTATCTTCCTGAAGCTACCAAACCTAGTTTTTCTGTGCAGAAAACTTTTGCTGCATAAGGCTTTTTTCTCAGGCATTAACAGCAACAAAACCTAAGCCACCTTCACTTTTGGCCATGTGAGGGTGTATTCTTGCGGGTTTTAGAGCTCCTAACCATAGTGCAAGGCAGATGCGAGCAGATTAACATTTTAGCACTATTATCAGTTGAATACAGTCAAGCAAGATTTTAGCCGTATGGGTCTTCCGGCAGATCGAATATATCTCGCTAAACTCGCTGCTGTGCGTAGTTGTCAGTGTGGCTTAGTGGTCATCGGCTCTGCCTAATATCTACAACTTACAGGTTCGAGTCTCGGCAGGGGCAAGACTTTTTCCACTGGGATTTAGTGCCGACTATGCTTACTGAATTTAGCAACTCCATGCTTTCAGTGCTTTCAATGCTATCAGTGCTATCAATGCTCCTCCCTGAAAACAGTACTACTGTACTCTTCACCATCAAGTAAGCTACAACTTCTTTGGACAGCTGTTCAACATTTCATTGCCACTTTGTTTTCATACAAGGTAATTATAGCTCCCCTACAACTTTCCTATTTGTGACCAGATAGTTTGAATTTCGAGAATATTCTAGAAGCATAGGAGTTAGTTTTCATCTTTTTCACTTTGTGCATTGCATTACATGAGAAAAATATGTTACTGCAGTAACGTATTTTTCTCCTTCCTCATTACTTATCTACTCCCTGGCCATATAGTGTCACATTCACATCAGTACCATAATTTTGTTTCTCTTCATTGATTTCCTTCCCCCTGCCCATTCATTCATACTGTTGGGAAACCCGCTATATTAATAATTTGAAAGACAGCCTCGTAGATTTATCTATTAGCAAATAGCTACAAACTCAGAAGCTTATTATTATCGCTTTTAGTCTCGTGCTTTAAGTGACAAATAAAGTCTATCTATCTATCTGTCTATCTAAAGTTATCTCCCTAGATGGAACGGCATGACATGTGACATATGAAATAATTTTGGCTGCAGAAATTTGATTATTGATAACTGTTTGTTCGTTTCTCTTTCAGTGGATTTGCTGAGAATACAGACGGGATTAGGGCATGCTTACTGGTGGTGGGAGTTCTGGCTTGCAGCATACTGCGTAAGTGAAGATATCCACAACGACTATGCACATGATTGTCCGCTTCCGAATGAAAATTAGATGTGCTTCTTTTCAGTGGACACAAAGTACTATGGCTGCTACACCGATAATAACCGTCGAGACTTGTGTGCAGTTTTTGTCGATCTGGGAAACAACAACACCATGCAGACCTGTCGCGAGCATTGTACAGGTAAAGGTAAGTCATAGACTAAACACAAAACTGTTGGTAGACTTAGAAACCTCGGCTAATGATGAGAGCCTATTACAGCGTACGCCGGCACTCAGTGGAGAACCCAGTGCTCATGTGATGACAGCTACGGCAAGTATGGTAAGGTAGATGACAGCCAATGTAACTCAGAGTGTTCTAAGGAAGAGGAACAATCCTGTGGGGGCAGCGCAAGGACCTCTATGTCTGACACAGACTACATGGGTGAGTTGAGGAATGCACAACTTAGAGAATAGGTAAAAATGTTGGAGTTCAAATTATGCTGGACAACTATAGGAGGACAATTTCATATGTCTGGGAAGCTACGTTCGCGCCGCACTGATAATCACTGGTTATACCGTCCGTTCATCGAAAATATTTCCTCAATACGCACGTAAATGATTAGAGTGACAGCCAGATCATATTTTTAGGATGCTGAAAGGACGCCCACACCAGGAGCTGGCCGGCATTTACTGAGAAGGAAGATACTGCATCTGTCGGAGCATTCAAATATGCGCGGGCAAGGTATAGAATTATTGGAAATACAGAACCTTTCCGCTCTCATTTCAGAGACCTTCACCGAGTTGACCTACTTTTTTTCAAATGAACTCTGCTATTGAGTATGAACTTATGATTAGTGCTGCCTTTGTTCAAAATTCTTAATCTCGATAAATCTTTCCTGGACCTCGGATTGCTGTCCTGCTACCAGCTGCAGCAGCTGACTCTGTACGGTCTTAGTTTGTTAGTGAGATTTACCCTCAAAATAACCACAAGATCAATCTTGTATTGGTATCGGTATGGGTATTGGTATTGGTATTGGTATTGGTATTGGTTTTGGTATTGGTATTGGTATTGGTATTGGTATTGGTATTGGTATTGGTATTGGTAGTGTATTGATAGTTATGCAGATAGAATGGAGTTTCATAGGAGATAAACGCAATGATGAGATTCTGAACCCATCTCCATTCTCACTGCAACCTCCCCTCTTCCGTCCAGGCTACAAGTACGCATAAAGGCAACACTTTTCGCAGTGTTTCTGTGGCAACGAGTTTGATCAGTTTGGCAAGGTGGACAGATCTGAGTGCTACAACTCCAACAGGGGAAATCCGAGTGAGAAGTGTGGAGGTTCTTGGAGGAACTCAGTCTACCGAACTTGCACCTGCCAGAACTGTTAGAGACAGACCAGCTGGATTGTGATGGATTGCGCCAACTGCTTCCCCCTAATAGTGACATGCTGCTAAGGTTACTAATAAAATTTTTGAACCTTCAACTTTATTCAGGTGCTCACAAAATACAACTGCAATGTAAAATCGCATCCCTGCTCCCTGCTCCCTGCTCCCTGCTCACAGATAAATTATAAAATAAAAAAAAAATATAAAGAACAACAAAAAAAACACACAGCCCGAATCAAAAAAAAAAAAATAA
>ERZ1740065.1375-NODE-1375-length-14502-cov-4.175677_pt1 | contig 14502 bp, 5 predicted proteins | sample MGYA00581738_ERZ1740065 | MGnify/ENA primary metagenome ERZ1740065 (study PRJEB43018, sample SAMN04849749) | marine metagenome | isolation source: floating plastic debris | place: Pacific Ocean | collected 2008-09-01 | study: EMG produced TPA metagenomics...
GCAAAGATTAGACCCTCTAGATGATCGGCGCATTGCACTTGTTCAACGGAGGAAACGGTGTCAACAATCTTTACTGTCTGATATTTCTTTTTGAGTGAAATACTTATTGCGTCGGCAGTTTCAGGCTCTCCTATGATTAGCCATTTTTTAGCTAAAACAGTGTTGGCTTGGGCCACAATGACCGATTGGGACAGCTCTGTAGAATTCTCTGGCCTTAAGTTAATAGCTGTATCAAACCCAGTGTTTTTTAGTACCTGCTGCCATTGGGAAACTGATAATAGGGGATAGTTGGGGCGTAAGTCGCTATCAGTAAAGGCCCACCAGCCTGGGGTTAAACCAAAAATGAGGTCAATCCATCCGACAGGCTGTGTTCCTTCTAACAAAACTAGCTGTCCCCCTGGAGCTAGCAAATCCCTCACATGGTTTAGGGTTTGTTCAATGTCAGCGGTGGCGTGGAGTACATTCGCAGCAATCACCAGGTCAAAGTCGGGTTTGAATCCCTGGGCTATGGGCGAGCGTTCGATATCTAGCAGCGCGTACTCAAGGAATGGAAAAGACTTAAATTGTGCTTGGGCGGCGGTGGTAAATCGGGGTGAGATGTCGGTAAATAGATAGCTAATCGCCTGGGGCAAATCAGCCAACTGTGGTAGCAGACGAGCGGTGGATCCCCCCGTGCCAGCACCACTTTCTAGAATTCTGAGGGGACGTTCCTGGGAAGTTTGACCCACAGCTTTGGTGACGGCAGCTTGCACCAGCTGATTCATCACCTGTGCGCCTGCTGAACTTTGATATAGCTGGGTCAGGGCGGTTAGATCTCCCTCAGGAAACAGCAGAGCCAGTGGATCAACTTTTCCTTGGAAAACAGCTGCAAGATTCTCTCCACAGCGGCTGAGCAACGTCAACTCAGCGGCGAGGACTGGTTGCTTCTGCAGCCGTTGCAGTTGCTTCTGTGGATCGCTCTGGGGGAGACTGGCCGTTACTTGCCATTGATGCGGACTCGAGTCATTAACCAAGTTTAAAATCTTGGCTTCGTTTAATAAGGCTAGGCAGCGCTCAAAGAGCTGCCGATGCTGGGGAAGAATCTTTAAGGTGTTGGCCAGTTCTTCACTGGTAAAGGGCTTTTCCGATTCGCTAACCCATCCTAATTCTAAGAATGCTTGCAAAATATAGGCCACTGCAAGCGTGTTTAAATCAGGCTGGAGCTGTTGGTAACGGAGAAAATCAGACTGTTGAATTAGCTGGGTGAACCGGGGGGCGATCGCATCTCCCACCTTCCTAGGGTGTAACAAAAACTCACCGGGGGTCTGGGGTAATGGCTGCGGCTGCCATCTGATCTGATGGAGCCATTCAGTTGAGCGGGTCTGTCTAATGTGTTCAGCGTCTAATTTCACTGACTGTAAGGCCAGACCGTGGAGTTTGGCAACAACCTGATGCTCAGCATTAGCCCAGGTGATGTCAATGACGGGCTGGTCTGTTTGCTGAGCAGTCTGTTGACTCCGTCGCTGTGCATAAACCCAGACGGCCTCTGCCGGTTGATGGCAGCTAAACCGTTCAATAGCGATGGGCAGATAGGTGGTTGTCGTATCCTCTCCTAGGGTGGCCCCCGCTAGCTGCAGTCCGGCATCGAGTAGTACGGGATGCATTTGGAATGTGGCGTCTGCGGTCGGCACATCCACTTGAGCCAGGGCTTCTGTATTCCCTATCCAAATCTGTTGTACGGCCTGAAACGATAGACCATAGTCAATGCCGCGAACTGAATATTGCTGGTAAAACTGTTGCGCGGAGATTTTATTCGTTAACCTGGTTTGAATATCTGCGATCGCAACCTTGGGTAAGTCCACCTGAGACAAGGGCTTTAGGATGCCAACGCCGTGCTTGATCCATGCGTCTTCCTGTCGACTGTGGATTTCAAACTGATAGTTTTCTGCCTGATGGGTCAATATCGTTTGTAGATGAGTTGGAGTATCTTCATCCAACCACAGCCCCTTCAACAACGAGACATCTGTAACTCCGTAACCAGCCTTGAATATGTCTTTACCTGCCGCCAGTGCTATGGCCAGATAAGCTGCTGCTGGTAACAAGACCGACTTAAATACCCGATGATCCTGCCAAACCAGGGGAGCATCCCATGGTACCTGAGTCTCGTAACAGCGCACAGTATCCCCCGCTAAGGAGAGCTGTTGCCCTAATAGGGAAGAGTATTCTTTTTTTGTCAGAGATTGTCGGATACCCGCTGCTATCTGAGCAGGCTCTAACCAATAGCGTTTCCGTTGGAAAGGATAGTTGGGCAGGATGACCGTTTGCCTGGGATAGGCTTTATCAAAGCTGGCCCAATCAGGGTCGTAGCCTGCTTCGCAAAGTTTGCAAAGACTAGACGTTAATGTTTTCCAATCTGTCTTTGCTGAGCTTGTTAGCTGATTGTCTGAGCCTTTTATTTTTGCCGGTGATAGGCTAGGTAGCCAGATGGCCTCTAACTTGGGAGCACACATCTGACCCATGGATAACAAGGTGGGTCGAGGTCCAATTTCAATAAAAATGTTGCTGTCCTGAGCTGCGATTGTGTTTATAGCAGCTAAAAACTTCACAGGCTGGCGAATTTGATTTACCCAATAGTCGGGCTGGCAAATCTCCGTTGTTACTAGCTGCCCCGTGACGCTAGAGATAATGTCAATATTGGGTTGGTTAAAGTGAACCGATTGAGCGATTTGTTCAAACTCTGCTAATATCGGCTCCATATGGGCCGAGTGAAAGGCATGGGAAACACGCAGCTTTTTAACAGTTATCCCTTGGGCTTCTAACTGGTTAATCGCACTTCCTAAAGTCTGTAATTCACCAGAAATGACTGTGTTCTCTGGACCATTTACGGCTGCAATTTCGATGTCGTTTGTGCTGTTCGCCAACACACTCGCTACCCGCTCTTGGGATGCCATTATCGCAGCCATTCCACCACCTGCTGGGAGTGCTTGCATCAGTCGCCCCCGGGCCGTAATGAGCCGTAGCCCATCTTCTAGGCTCAGGACACTAGCAATGCAGGCTGCCGCGTACTCGCCAATGCTATGACCTAAAACATACTCAGGCTCAATGCCCCAGGATTGCCAAAGTTCAGCCAGGGCATACTCAATACTGAATAGGGCAGGTTGAGTATAGGCGGTGTCGTGAATTGATAGTTGAGAATCAGTCGATTGTTCTAAGTCCGGATATAGAATCTCTAACAGTGGAATGTTTGCCCCAGAGAGAATCTGACCGCAGCGGTTGACAGCATCTCGGAAGACAGGTTCAGTTTCGTATAGCTCCCGTCCCATGCCAACATATTGGCAGCCCTGGCCTGTGAAGAGAAAACTAATTTTATGATGGTGAGGGAGGAACGCCTGTTGAGTATTCTTGGCAGAGAGTTCTATGGAGACGTTGTCTAATTTCTGGCCCATCTCGGCTTTGGCAGCAGCGCTAAGGGCAAGGCGATGGTTGAAGTGAGAACGCCCGGTATTAGCGGTAAAACAAATATCGGCCAGGGCATCTTTCGGATTGGTTAGCCACCAGGTTTGATAGCGTTGGACTAAGTCTTTTAAGGCTGTATCACTACGGGCAGACAGGGTCAAAATATGTAGAGGGCGCTCAGTTTCAACTGGCATAGTTGCATCTGCTGCAAGTGTCGCCTCTTCAAGAATGATGTGAACGTTGGTGCCACTCATGCCAAATCCACTCAGCCCTGCACGTTTAGGTTCCTGGGTAGCAGGCCAAGGGGTGAGCTGTGTCGGCACCTGAATGGCTAAACGCTCCCAGGGAATATGAGGATTAGGAGTGTCTAGATGCAAATGGGGTGGAATCTGCTGATGCTGTAGGGAGAGAATGATTTTCATCAGACCTGCCATGCCTGCCGCTGCTTCTAGGTGACCAAAGTTAGTTTTGACTGAGCCGACTAAGAGCGGTGTAGAACGATCTTTTAGAGCCTGATTTAGCGCAATGAGTTCAATCGGATCCCCCAGCGATGTGCCGGTACCGTGGGCCTCGACATACTGGATCTGTTGAGGTGGTAGCTTTGCGTTGAGCAGTGCCTGACGGATAACAGCGGTTTGGGCGGAGCCATTGGGAGCGGTGAGACCATTGCTGAGCCCATCATGATTGACTGCAGAGCCTTTGACTAGGCCAAGAATCTTGTCTTGATTGGCAACAGCATCTCTCAAACGCTTTAGGACTACTACACCACAGCCTTCCCCGCGCCCATAACCATCGGCAGTTGCATCAAACGTCTTACACCGCCCGTCTGGTGACAGCGCCTGGAGCTTACAAAAACCAATGGTGACCTCTGGGGAGAGCAGGAGATTCACCCCCCCCGCTAAGGCCAGATTGCACTCGCCGCTGCGTAAACTCTGACAGGCTAAATGCACCGCCAGCAGAGATGAGGAGCAGGTAGTATCCAGCTGCATGGTTGGCCCCTGAAAGCCAAACACATAGGCAATGCGTCCAGCCGCAATACTGCGGGTATTCCCCAGGCTGCTAAACCCATCGATTTGGGCCGGATCACCCGAGCGCACACTGCGCTGGGCATAGTCATCAAAGCTAAGCCCGACAAAGACCCCCGTCGCACTTCCTTTTTGATCAAACGGAGGAATCCCCGCATTTTCTAAAGCGGTATAGCTAGTCTCCAGTAACAGCCGCTGCTGTGGATCTAGGCTGTGGGCTTCGCGAGGTGAGATGCCAAAAAACTGAGGATCAAACTGATCAACATTATCAACAAAGCTACCTGAACGGGTGTACATTTTGCCGGGTACAGCCGGGTCTGAATCGTAATAGCTGTCTACATCCCAACGCTGGGTAGGAATCTCTCCCACTACATCAATACCGACACGCAGCAGCTGCCAATACGCATCTGGTGTAATAGCACCGCCAGCAACACGGCAGGCCATGCCAACAATTGCAATCGGTTCGAGCTGTTGGTGTTCTACATCATCCAATCGGTTTCGCAAGTGCCGAATTTGAACTGTTGCCTCTCGTAACAGATCACGATAATTAGAAGGTTCATCTTTAGAACGCTCATTTGCAGCAGGCCAGCGAGATTGGATCATGACTACCTCCTGCTAACCGTAGCCAGTTCTGCCGCCAGTGCATCGGCCAGTTCGGCTTCAGATAGACCGGCTAGGTCGGCTGATGCGTTAGTAACCTGCGTTAAAGATGGCAAAGCTTCAGCAGACTGAGATGATGACAATCCAGTGGATACGGTTGCCAAGTGTCGCGCCAGGTCTGCAATGGTAGGAAAACTCCATGCCAGTGTGACCTCAAGGGGCTGAGACAGGGTAAGGAAGTCTTCTAGATCCTGAGTGAGTTCGACCGCCATAACTGAATCCACACCGTAATCGGCTAGTGCTTTATCAGACTCAATCTGTGAACGCTCTAGTCGTAACCGCTGGGTAAGCCACTGCACCAACCATTGCTCAATGTTCTTTTCTTGCTTGAATAGAGCTTTGTCAGGGTTAGAACTCCTGGGCTGTTTAGGTTGAGTGATATCCGATAATTGACCTGTCCGATGTGCTGCCGCACTAATGTCTGGCGAATTTGGCCTTAGCCATTCATCCAGTCTTTCATCGGCTCCCGCTGGGGTTTGATCAATCTCGCCAATGCTGTCCTGATAGTGGTGAATGTGTTGCGTCACCGCTAATGAACTAACAACAGCTGCTATATCAGGGGTGGTTACCACGGCTTGGGCGATCCTGTATTCAAGATGTTCCTGTGCCCACTCAATTTCCGACGCGTTTGCTGATGTGGCTGTTAGGGCTGCCACCAACAATGTCCATGCGGCAACCTCTCCCACCACGAAGCTAGCCTGATGTTTGGCAACAATCTCTTCGGTAAATGGTGACTGTGGACTGAGATAGTAAGTTAATACTTGATCAGCAGCTTCAAACAGCGCATCGGCCAGATCTATCAGATTCAGTTCAATTAAAAAATCTCTTAAATCTTTGGGCTGATTCAGGACTCTTGCCCCCAAATACATGGCTAGCGACTCTGTTGGCCCTTCAACAATCCTTAAAACCCTAGCATCTCTGAGTATTTGGGGCGCTAAGGTAGTCTCTATATAGCCGCGCCCTCCCCGGCACTGGACTAGATTGTCAGCGGCTTGCCAGTAAAATTCAGGACCGATGATCTTGCAGGCGGCATAGACTTCTTTCGGGACTGATTGCCCATGATCGAGACGCTGGGCGGTGAGGGTGACTAAGCTGTTTAGGGCTGCGATCGCATTTGTCAACCAGCTCAGTCGAGTCAGCGTCACCGGATTGTCCAACAGTCGGCCAGTAGAAATCGTTCGACGAGCACTATACCGCAGCATTAGCTGAGCGCAGCGTTTCATTCCACCAACGCTAGCAGCAGCGATGGCCAAACGTCCGTACATCATGGCGTCTTGCGCCACAGTCATGCCTGCGCCAGCCTCTCCTAACAGCTGGGCGCTACCTACCGGCACCTGATCTAGAAAAACAGTGTTTTGTACCATGGCTCGCATGCCCATGGTGAGAGCCTCTGGCCCTTGACGTAAACCCGGTGTACCCATATGCACGGCAAACCCGCAAATACACACGGGGATGCCCTTGGTATCAAGCTGTTATACAAACACGTTGATCACACCCGCCCATGCAGAAGAGCCGCTCCAGATTTTTTGCCCATTTAGCTGCCACCCATCAGTAGTGGGTGTCGCGTTTGAGGTCATCCCAAACGGGTGAGATCCCGCTTCTGGCTCAGTGAGGGCAAAGGCTGCTAACTCTCGGCCAGTAGCAAGCTTTGGCAGTAGTCGCTCTCTCAGTTCGGGCTGTGCGTAGCGCAAAATAGGACGAATGCCGAGCACATTATTGAGCCCCACAAAGAGAGCCAGGGTGGGATCAATGGCTCCAAGCTGCTCTAATACCTGCAGCATGGCATGATTACCCAGTTCTAGCCCACCATACTGCTGGGGCACCTGCATACCCAATAGCCCCTGGTTACCAAAGTCCAGAATTACCCCCGGTGAGATGCAGCGACGCTCGTCCATAAGGCGCGAGTTAATGGACTCTTTAGCGTATTGACGGAGCCAGGTCAGGAGGGAAGGTAGCTTATTGTTGCTTTTATCGGTATGAGATGAGGCTGGCGGACTGGGATTAAGCAGCGGAGCCAATGGTTGGGCAGACCATTCTCCAACGGGCGTGATCGTTTTGGCCTGAAATGCCGTTTTACAGGCATGCCTCTGTACTTTACCGCTGGTGGTCTTAGGTAAGTGGCCGGGCTTAAGTAACCAAATTGCTGATATTTGTAGGCCGTGATGTTGAGAGACTGCTGCTCGAATGGCCCCAACAATAGTCTCTGTATCTAGCTGTCGTAGTACTTTACGGTTTACCTCCTGACAAATAGCAAGACTCTCTTTTCCTTTTACATCCAGGCTAAAAGCAGCACCATACGGGCTCAGATCTGTATGGCTCCGGGCAACAGTTTGTTCGATATCCTGAGGATAGTGATTCTGCCCACGAATCACGATTAAATCTTTAAGACGTCCGGTGACATAAAGAGAGTGATCATCATAAAAACCTAAATCACCTGTGCGTAGGTAAGGGCCACTGCCGTCAGGTAAGTAAGCCTCAAAATTTTCCTGGGTTGCTTCAGGATTTTGCCAGTATCCCTGGGCAATGCCCTCTCCTCTCAGCCAAATCTCACCTACTCGGTCGGTTGAGCAGGGCTGTTTACTGTCTGGATCAACAATGATCAAGTCTGTATGCCCAGCACCACAGCTCACAATGGAGATCGCCTCTTTGTATACAGAAGGCATGTCCACCACATTGCCCTGGCTAAGAGCCTGACGACTCAAGCTCCGAATTTTAGCAGGGGCATCTTGATGACCGCCTGAGACAAAAAGAGTTGCCTCGGCTAAGCCATAGCAGGGATAAAAGGCTCTTGCTTTAAACCCGCATCTAGCAAAGGTGGCCGAAAAGTCAGCCAATGTCTGTGCTCGAATGGGTTCAGCTCCGGTAAAGGCAAGTCGCCAACTGCTGAGATCCAACTGTTGTCGTTGGGCAGAGGTAATTTTCTTTAGACAATAATCATAGGCAAAGTCAGGTCCGCCACTGGTTGTTGCCCGGAAATGAGAAATTGCCTGTAGCCATCGTACTGGCTGCCGCAAAAAAGATTCTGGCGGCATCAAGGGGACTGGAAACCCGCCGTAGATGGGTTGCAAAATACCACCAATCAAACCCATGTCGTGGTGGGGCGGTAGCCAAATGACACCGTGGCTCTCAGAATCATGGCCAAAGTGCTGATAGATCAGGCCCAGATTGTGCATCAGGCTGGCATGACTGACCATGACGCCCTTTGGCTGACTAGTGGACCCAGAAGTGTATTGCAGCAGGGCTAGAGCTGCCCCTGAGATCGGCTGCGAAATCTGAGGCGCTAGAGTCGTTGGCTGCTCAATCTGTTTAATCAATTCGTCGGTGGCTAAACAGAAGAACTCACGGCTCGTTTGACTCGCGGTTAACTGCTCTACGTCAGCCAACAGATCCTGACAGGTTAGAACACCAGCTGCTTGAGCATCATCTAAAATATGCCGCCAGCGTGCCCCACCCTGATGGCGACGGGCGGGCTGTACAGGGACTGAGATCGCACCCGCATACCAACAGCCAAACAGGGCGGCTATAAACTCTAAGCCCGCAGAGTAAGCAAGCAAAACTCGCTGTTGAGAGGTTTCATGTGGCGATAGACAGGCCCTTAGCCGATCAGCAATAGCGCGCGCTTGCCGATCCAGGTCAGCATATGTCCAACGATTTGCTAGGGCTGCTTGGGCAATGTTATCGATATCAGTAGGCAGAAACTGACAGGAGGTCCGATCCGATTGGTGAGATGCTCTCCACTGCAGTACGTCTACCAACGTTCCCATTTCGGACGGTGAGTCTTTACTCGCTGTCTGAAATAGTTCTGTATGTGCCAGTCGGTTTGCCATACCTTTTGTCCGTTACTTTCCTCAGCTTAGTTACATTGGATTGGATTGCTTGCCTTAAGACTTTCTTTGCTGGGTAACCCACAAAACTCTTGTCTGCCGATACATTGCTTGCAAAAGCTGGCAAGCAATGTATCGAAAGCAATTGTCTTTGACGCTTCTTGCCGACAACCTAACCAGCGGCTTCGCTGTGAAGAGTGCGACTGTTGCCAATAGATCGGAACTATTCTCAATAGTACATCATTATATAGTTCCCGTAAAGTAAAATCGAGTAATATTTTTATGACCTGTCTTGATGCTGCTGATGTTTGCGTATAGGGATGCCCATAAAGATCTGTAATGCAAGTGGTGAGAGGCTTTAGTGAATCTTAATGCTGATGAAAGCTAAGAGATTGAAGAGGCTTGATTCTCAGCTATAGGTGAGGTTTGTGGGTGCAATCTCTGTGCACTCTCTTAATAAGAATGAAGTTCATTAGTAGACGTCGGCACCAGCAAGGACGCGCAGAGAAAACTAAATGGCTATTCCTCCTGTGGACGAGTGGCAATGGCTAACTTGGCACCATCAATAGTTCTAACTTCATCCATAATGCTAACAACTTTGCCATGGGACGCATCTTCATCGGCATGGATGGTGACGACAGTTGTTTGACCAGGGTTAACCTGCTTGAGGATAGTGCTTTTGAGAGTATCAATCTGGATAGGGTCCCGATTAAGAGAAATTTGTCCTGCGGCATCTACGGTCACCGTAAAGTTGGCATCGGGTTGACGCTCTGATGTTTGGGCATCGGGCAAACTTACGGGCAACCCATCAAATCGAGTCAGGAAAAGCGTAGATATGATGAAATAGGACAGAATGGCAAAGATAACGTCGATCATTGGCAAAATATTGATCTCTACGTTATCTTCTGCCTCTTCATTGAACCCGCGCATGCAAAACGCTCTCCTGTTGATTAACTCGTTGATAATGCCACTCGTGCACAATTTCTAACTGGCTGGTGCATTCCTGCAACAGGTCCATTTGACGACGGTAAAATGCCCGAAAAATATTGAACACGGCCAGGGCAAAGATGGCGACAATCATCCCTGCTGCTGTCGAGACCAATGCTTCACTAATACCGCCAGTGACTGTATTGGCATTGGCTCCGATCTCACCAATGCGCACGGCGGCAAACGAGCGAATCAGACCCAAAATGGTGCCAAGTAGCCCGAGCAGTGGAGCGATCGCAATAATGGTTTGAAAAACGCTCGAAAATCGCTTGAGTAGAGGGCGTTCCGCATGGGTAGCCCCCTCTAATGCCAACCGAAACTGATTAGGAGATGCTTCTTCTAACTCCAACGCCTCAAGAAAGATCCGAGACATCGGAAAATTGAGGTTCCGTTTTAGTAGTGGAAAGACCTCGGATGGCTGCTGACGATAAAGATTTAATGCTTGCTTAATGATTGGTCGCTGACGTCGATTTATGCGGAACCAAAATATGGAGCGCTCCACCGTTAGAATCAACGTCGCAATGGAGAACAAAAGTAGGGGCCACATGACGATGCCGCCTGCGGCAAATAATGCATTCATAAACTGAGAATCCCACCTTTGAAAGGTTCAAACACACAAAAGATGCTGTCGTCTAATCTGTCAGTGTTTCCACCCATAGCCTAGCAACATACGGTTAATGCGATTAGATGTCAAGTAACTTCTGGCATGGTGAATAGTGTATAAATCTGTTGTTGTGATTGACTTTGAGACATTTCAAGTTTAAAGGCGTTTAACGTCCGTAGCTAAGTGAATACTCCCCATTTGTTCATAGTTGTAATGTTTCGTTATTATGTTGCGAATGATTACTGATAAGGTTGTTGGGCTAAAGTGCAGATTATTGCGTAGTTGATTGTTGGGGTGGGTGTTGGAAGTTAGGTGCTAGAGATCTGGGTGCTAGAAATTGAAATGCTGGCATTGGGGCTGTGATGGGATTTTCTAAATCGTGTTTTGAGCAATACCGTCGGGAGATCCGCCTCATGTGGCGGGCTCTGGCTGTTGGTGCCTTGATCGCTATTGGGTTTCATGTGTTTTCCGTGCCCCTGGCAGCTCGGTTCGCGGCCCGATTAATGGGGGCGTATGATCCTGCTGTCGAGCTAGAGACTACGCCGATTGAGGTCGTCGTTGTAGAAGAAGAGGTGATCCAGCAGGCTCCTCCCCCGGAAGAAGAGGTGTTGGAGCCGCCACCCGATGAACCCGCAGCGGCGGCAGAGCAACCTTCGGCTCCGCCTTTGGCGACGGCTACCGAACCGGTGCCCACTAGAACTGAATCGGTAGATACGGTGCCAACAGAGACCGCGATCGCAACCGAAAATGGAGCTATAGATGGACAAGGGGCTGTGGGCGACTCCACTGCTATTGGTCTAGTACCCTGTTCAGGAACACCGGTAGAGGGCGATTTTGAAATTAACCTGCCCGCTGTTTCCCCGCCGCCGAACACGACCCGTCAACCTGTCCAGCAGGGATCCCTAGCCCGGCGACGCGCGACATCACGCTCAGTCACTTGTGATCCCTGTTCGTTGCCAGACTATCCCTTGACTGAACGGCGAGAACAGCTCGAGGGTCAGCCCGTTATCAGTGTGATTTTTGATGGCAGTGGGCGGGTGGTGCAGGCTGTAGTAGAAGTCTCCAGCGGCAACGCTGCCTTTGACCGAGCGGCTCTGGCCGAAGCCCGAGAAAATTGGCGCTTTCGTGACTCCCAAGGTGTGGGCGGACAGGTGTCTGTAGATGTGACTTTTGTGATGGCAGGGTCAGACCAGTATGCTGAGGCGCAACAGGCTGGTGAGATTCGCTCAGTGGAGCTACCGCCGCAGCAAACAAGCACCCGGTCGACTCCGGCTGTATCGACTAGTCGGGTGCAACCTGATAATGCTGAGGAGATAGTCGTCAATTCGTCTGCAGATCCGGTAGAAAAATCGTCAGAAGAGCCTGCCAGCGAGCCGTCGGCAAATGCGTCTGCACCTTCACCAGCAAGTTCGCCTCCAGTTGTTTCTAGTCCGGCTGTGCCAGTTGTTTCAGAGCCAGCTGCCGTCAGGGAAGCAGAGCTGGCAGATTCGACAGCTCTCCAGAGTGCTGCAGACAATAACGGACTATCTGCAGCGTCCATTGAACCTGTTACGGTCCCTGCATCTACTCCAGCGGTGCGAACTCCAGTGCCAGAACTGGAAACACCTGTTTTAGAACCAGAGGTTCTTGATGAAGATTAAAGGCGTCCATGAAGTCATTTTTTGAGTTTGCTAGTTTTCGTAGGGGCGTTGCGATCGCACCAATTCTTCTCTGTCAGCTTGCTGCACCTCTATTACTGATCGAGTCTAGCGATGCTCAAGACTCCTCAACAGAATCAGTGCCCCAGGTCGGTCCGGATCAGCTGTTGCCCCCATCCGCACAGCAGCTTGCACAAATTACCGATGTGGTTTTGACTGAGCTAGAAGATGGTCTGCAGGTTGTTTTGGTTACCTCTGACCCTAGTTTGGTAGAGGTGTTTCAGTTCCAAGAGCAAAACACCCTGGTGGTCGATATTGCCGGGGCAGAATTGGCCCTGCCCGGCGCTACTTACCAGCAACTAAACCCAGTTCCAACGGTTACCTCCCTCACCCTGGAGCAGCGCGGTAACGAAGTGCAAATGACCATTGTCGGTGCCGGAGAAACAGCTCCGAATGCCTATCTGGAGCGATTGGCCAATGCCCTGCAGCTAGATATTATCACTACGGTCTTGGGTGAAACAGACACCGATCTAGAGTTTGAAGGCAGCGGCAACCTGCGCATTATCGTCGCGGCTGAGCCCCTGCCCAGCTATCGAGTTCCCACCGCTAGTGCCGGCACCCGGACCGATACCGATCCGCTCAATGTCCCCCAGGGTATTCAGGTGATCCCCGAGGCTGTTTTAGAGGATCAGGCTTCTAGAAGTTTGTCGGATACCCTGCGCAATGCCAGTGGCGTCAATGCTGGTCGAGCCGCCACCGGACTGCGGGCCACAACGGCCGTTATTCGGGGATTTGAAAGCGACAACGTGCTCCGCAACGGACTGCGAGACGATACGCTGCGCATTGGCTCCGGCATTACTAATATTGAACGCATCGAAATTCTCAAAGGACCGGCCTCGGTTCTCTTTGGTGCGGGCAACATTGGCGGCACGATCAATCTGGTGACCGAGGTTCCCCTGGAAGAACCCCGCTATGAGTTTGAGCTATCCACTGGCAATAATGATTTATACGGCGGCTCTCTCGATGTCACCGGTCCCCTGGATGAAGCCGGGATGCTGGGATACCGTCTGAATATGGCCTATGAAAATCGAGGTAGCTTCAAAGATTTTGAAAGTAGCGAGTTTTTCTTTGTTGCCCCCACATTTGAGCTGGCCAGAACCGAGCGCAGCAGTTTAATTGTAGATATTGAATACCTTGAGAGTCATTCGGATGGAGCTGCTCCGGGGCTGCCTGCGTTGTCGGCCATTGGTGCAGATGATAATGAGCTGCACCAGCTGGCCGCGCTATCACCAGAGGATGAGCCCCTAGTCGGTACCCTGGACCCGGACGCTAACTTAGGGGAGCCGGATATCACCTCTAGTGAAACGCGGGTGGCCCGTTTGGGAACTCGTCTGCGCTATGACCTCAGTGATGATTGGACCTTGAGAGGTGAATTTTTAGGATCGTTTCAAGAAACTCCTAAGGATAGTTTTGTTGTTGGTACAGGCTTTTCTCAAATTGCTGGTCAGCCTGACTTTGGTCTGTTGGATCGCATCTTTATTGACAACATCAGCCGTCGAGATATCTATACGCTGAATGCCAATGTTGTCGGCAATATTGATGTGGGAGGATTTGATCAAACCCTGTTGTTGGGGGCCGAATTTTCTCACGAGGACTCCATCGACATCATTAATCAACGGCTATTTTTAAACTTTCTGGCACCCGAGAGTGAGCCGTTTCAGATATTTGACCCCAACTACGATACTGAACGGTTTTTTCCCGGTGAAAATGCATTTATTAGTCCTGAGCGTCCCGGCAGCAACAGTGTGACGCGCTCAACCACCCTAGGACTATACGGCCAGACGCAGCTCAATATAGCTGACACGCTGCTGCTGGTGGCGGGCGGTCGCTTTGATATTGCCGATCAGTTCTTTCAAGATGCGGTAAATCGAGGTGATACCTCTGCTATCAATACCTATGACACAGCCTTTACTCCACGGCTGGGTGTGGTGCTGAAACCAGTCGACAATGTTTCTTTGTACGCCAGCTATACAGAGTCATTTAACCCTACCCTGGGCCGAAATATCGATGGAGATGTGTTTGTCCCAGAGGAAGGCAAACAGTTTGAAACGGGGATTAAGGCCAGTCTGTTGGACGATCGTCTGGCGGTGAGTCTGGCCTATTACCAGCTACGCCGTAGAAATGTGGTCACCCAAGATCCCACCCCTGGAAACGATGGCTTCCAGGTGCAAGTAGGAGAGCAGGCCAGTGACGGTGTGGAGTTTGCTATAGTAGGTGAGTTATTGCCAGGCTGGAATATTATTGCCAACTACGCCTACACCGATGCCCGC
>ERZ1740065.1377-NODE-1377-length-14494-cov-12.660434_pt1 | contig 14494 bp, 10 predicted proteins | sample MGYA00581738_ERZ1740065 | MGnify/ENA primary metagenome ERZ1740065 (study PRJEB43018, sample SAMN04849749) | marine metagenome | isolation source: floating plastic debris | place: Pacific Ocean | collected 2008-09-01 | study: EMG produced TPA metagenomics...
CGGCTGCAGTAGTAGACTGCGTCGGCTGCAGTAGTAGACTGCGTCGGCTGCAGTAGTAGACTGCGTCGGCTGCAGTACTATCCCATCTTATGATTTTGAAACATAAAATAAAACCGTGAAGCATAAAAATGTAAATAAAAAGCAAGGGACCAGATCGCATATAACCGATACGTCATGGCTGTATGGTGGAGAGATACATCGACTGGAAGTAAACATTCAAAGATCGTATCGTATTCCCATAGAATTAAGACCCGCATCTTAATATCATGGAGACCCTGGCACGTTCTATTCTCTCGAGGTCCTCTCGAGGTGCCCCTGTTACGTTATCTATATATTATAATGTGCCTCTAGGCTCAATTGAGGAATTTTTCACTTTTGGATACCCCTCTCCTCGCCTGCTTAGACCGTGTCTTAATTGCGAGAGAATACGGCAACAGTTTTTGATAATGGATGGGAAATCAAAAGCGATGATAATCTATATGTTTTATATGTTCCCATGGTGACTGCCTTTCATGTAGTGCACTGTGTATCTGATGATTGTTTTGACATTCACAGTAAGCCTAAGAAGCCGATGCTGGCGTTTGATGATGAGTACATACAGAGGCAGTACGAGAATCCCTTGTATGATGACGATGACCTACCTGACAGCGAGGCTTGATGAACTAATTCTCTCCTTTGCTACTCATTATTCTCGAACAATCATTTCCGTCTTCTGAGCTGCTCAACTACACATTTTTTTATCAAATATCAATTTTTTTTACAATAAATACACTTTTCACAATAATGAAAAGCTATGGTATTGGCTTTATCAATGTGTGGAAAATTGATCTCCCTGGCTTGGCCAATTGAATGTCCCCTCGCTCTTTGTGTATCTCTGTGCCCAGATCCTCCTCTACCCTCCTTACCAGTAGAAACAACTAGACTGTGTGCTGCAGCAGAACCTTTAGTTGTTGCTGCACACAGTGTTGCCAACCTCAAATGGGAAAAAAATCGTCGATTTCAGTAATCTAAAAATAAAACCCCACATACAGTCTTGAAACCCACTTTACAGCCTTCATTTCAGTGCATAACTGCATGTGTCATCATGTCCCTCTGCTGCTGTCTTACACTACGAAGTAGGTCTACTAAATGGGTCAACCTGAATTGGCATTTGAGATCTGAAAATAATTGCTGTTTCGGGAGTGGGATCAAACTAGCTCCATGATGGCACGAAATTCAAACTGATCTGTATGCCATGATTGCAAACGAGTGAGAACATCACATTGACCAACGCCTCCCCTATCTCTTTGGTGAACTTCCTCCAATTATATATCACAGTAGCGCCCTCCACTATAGCCCATTGCTGCTCAGCTCACTAGCCCTAGCTCTAGCCAGCTATGAGGTGGCATTGTTAAACTGTAATAACCCCCTCTCTACCAAAGTTGAATTCTATTGATTTCAAGAAAGGGGTAAATCAGCAACTTTTAGCAGCTACAGTAGGTAAAAGAGACACCTAGAGAAAACTCAAGCCATAGCGACATAAAATCAAAGCTTGTTCCTACCCATCTCCGCCTGAACTGACATTCCTTTGAACAACATTAGTTACATGATCTCAACAAACGAGAGAACCAACCAAAGTGATGATAAAGATTTACCAGTTTGCATTTTTCGCAAGATTGAATCTAGCAACATGGCACGACATTGTCATTTCCTATTTGCCAGAAAAGATCAGTTGCTAGTGTAAATGAAATGAAATTTGTATATATGATAGATTGATAAAGATTTCACATAGATTCATAAATACATGGTATTGATATTATAGATGCCAGCTACCTTCAGTTTCACGTTGGTCTGCTTGACCGATATAGATGCGACGAATTAGTCTCAGAGCGGAATTGATTCAGAGTTTTTTATTCTGTACTCTATTTGGAAGCCAATTTTAAATAAAATCATTGAGATTTTTAATTTATGACTCAAGTGGCAATTCGTCCGATAATATTCATTGACAGTATCGCGAATTTATAAAATAGAGTTATCAAATCTAGGTCAACTCTTTAGACTAGAAGGTCAGGATAGTGATCCTACTTCTAACAGTGTCTTGTTTGATTAGGAAGATGTTCTCACTTGAACTGTTTCACTAGGGTGTCGTATAATCATCAACCAAGCCACGAGGGTTCTAAATATTGAAGGTTCGGTTTAATATAGTTCATCAATGGCAGCTGTTGGACGTGTTACTCTTCGTTCGGGCCAAAATATAAACTCTGGCGATGAAGCTCCTCAACCACAAGCTGGAAAAGTTGGTGACGGTAATCAACAATGACTATCTTTTCAGTTTGCTAACTGATGCATACTTAGAAGTAGCAACGACTCAAACATGTTATATAGCATTATCTGAATACTTGCGACGCTCTCAATCTTTTTGTGAGCTGCGATCTAGCCAATCTTATGACCTCAACTGTCAATCCCTCATGATACGAGCTCCTGTCAGGCATCTCACATAGTCTTACCATCGCAAGTTGTCTTGTTTTGAAGTTTTCACCGATAATTTGGCTCTCAATTCATAGTTTTTGTAGCTATCCATGCAGATAATCATGATCGCTATTTCAGGTAAGAGTCAGACTTGGTTATCACATTTTCACTCTCACCACAATTACCACCATTCATTGCTATAAGGCTAGTTTAATGTTCGTGCATTTTTAGTTCGTGCAGTAGGCTCGCCTCAAATCTTACCCATGATAACATGTGCACAACAACCAAACTATGCTCATTTCTGACAAAATGAGGTTTAAAGGGCATTTTACTGATGTGGGACCTAGAAGGTGACCCTCAAGAAATATTATATTTTATACCAGTATACTGCTCATCACATGCCAGGATAGTCCTGCCGAGATCAGTAATGAAATGCCTCTTTATGGTTGATTTTCCTGTTAAATGCTACGGTCACAGTTTTGAGTTTTTATTGCACTACAGGTTGCGACAGTTGTAGGAGAATCGTTGATGGTATGCGCTGTCAGAGATGTAGTAGCAGCCGCGCTACCTAATGTCCTATTGCTCCGTATCCTGTCCTACATGTGAATCAGTGTGATTCATACAATTACTTATCCGCTAGAGCGCACAAATGCTGTTCACTCAAGTTTTGCACTCGTGCACAGAATTCGATGAACACAAAAAGCTGATTTTGATGACTTATTCGCAGCTCATATGCTCTGCTATTGTCGGCTCACTTACTATAGGGTTTTCAATGCATTGATAGGGCTCTCTGTAACTCGCTTTAATCTGAGGAATGTAGAAACCTGATAGGCTTCTTATTTCCACTGTGCACAGCTGTGTCATAGCTATACCTGCACTAATTCAAGTTCATGATGTAATCGTCTGCTTATTTTCAGTTGTTCGAAAATGGTTAGTGTATGAGGATAGCGCGATAGCCAATCAGATACAGCAGAGGGAGAGTAAGTTATCCGCTCCTACTTCTACTCGTGTCACGCTGGGGTATTCTCACTGGTTTCGTTGATAACTCAATCGTTTATTTGCTACAAATCGTGCTGCGAACCTGTAAATTGTGCTGCTGGGGTTCCTTTTGTCCAATAATTGACTGCATCGGCTGCTGCAAAGATGATGAAAATGTGTGCGTATATGTATGGCATATATACGTGCGCCTATCTGCGCGTCTAAGTGTAATGGAGTCTCCGTTGCATTGCAGTACAGGACCACTTTGACAAGAACCGAAACAACCGGCGCACGGTGAGAGAGGACATTCCTGTCGCGAAGCAAGTATTCTCGCAGGAGGAGGCCAGGGCCCAGTACGAGAGGATGAGACAATTAGAGGAACAGCGTAGGATGTATGTCAACGCACCTTGGCATCTCGCCCTCCTCCCGTTTGAGTTGTCTCCCCATGTAGAGGATACTTGGGTGTTGCTACGCACTGTTGGCTGTGTTCTCAGTGCGGTCTGTGATTTTGAGCAATTTAAGTTTGACGAAATGATTTTTTCTGCAGTGAAATTTAAGGTTGATACCCGTTGCGAATGTCTGGTTGAAGGAGAGAATGTTGCCGGCTGTTCATGAGCTCATACATTAGGAATGATCACTCAGACGCTATGGCACGCTAGATTTGGCGAAGATACGCTGTAAACCGTCTGTGGGAACGAGCTGCCAGCGTTAACGTGCTTAGTACAGATTCATTGCCTCCTTATCCTGAGACATGAAACCGTGACAGAGTGTAGAGACGCTCAGTCAATTCATGCTGCATCACTGTATTTAACTCCTAATATATTCTTCAGTTTACAGTCAGTGTGGTGTTAGTGTCAGTGCGGGTATCAGTATTCCAACTGCGACAGTGCAGTGTCAGTGCGGTGTCAGTCCCCTGGCAGTGCAGTGTCAGTGTGTACCAAACCACTCAATCTACACTACATAGTAGGAAAGTGAGCCCTGCGTCATATGTGTAACAATGCTTGCAGTGCTGAGGAGGACGCTGAAATCGCTCGCAATCTGGAGAGGCAGATCATAGACAAACACAAGGAGGAGATACGGAAGAAGCAAATGCAGGACGAGGTAACCGTCATCTGTCTACTGCTGTGTACTACAGAGCAGTAGAATTGCTACAGCGATGTTAGAGAGGAATGTCTGACTGTAGAAATAGTGGATGAGTGTGATCAGCCCTGCGTCTGTCTGTCAGTTGACTGATTGAATACACTTAGATTACTTGAGACTGAGTGAAAGCATGCGTGCTGACAGCTGAAATTGATTTATTGATTGCTTTATCTTTCTCTGTCTATCTGTCTATCTCTCTCCCATTGCTCTGCTCCCCCTCGCTCTACTCTCCCGCACTCTACCCCTCCCCTCCCTCTCTTTCTCTACCTCTTCCCTCCCTCGCTCTATCTCTCTCACTCCTCTGTCTACCCCTCCCCTCTCTCCCATCCTCCCTCCCTCTCTACCTCTCTGTCTAACTCCCTAATCCTTCTCTCTCTCTCTCTCTCTCTCTCTCTCTCTCTCTCTCTCTCTCTCTCTCTCTCTCATGCTAAATCACTCGTTCGCTCACTTACATGCACCTCTATCTCTTCCAGGCTATGGCTCAACAAATCCGCCAGTCGGAACCCAGGCCCCACCCTGGTGAGGGTGCGGGTGCAGTCAGCCCCACCGCCAATGACTACTACAGTCTCGAAGATTCCAGGCCACGTTTCAGAGATTCCCCTAACCGGCAGCCAGAGTTGAATGTGAGATATTTCTATAATTCTCTCTACCCTGAATGTCAGGATCAGCGGTGTAACAGCCGCTGGTTTCGTAGGCGGAAGTGAATTGGCGAGGAGGAGACAATTCCCATCACAGGCGGTTCGAGTCTGATTACGAAGACGATTTTGATGATGAAGCCTTGGAAGCTGAAGATAGAGTGAGTCTGAATATACTGCTGTCCACCATGTTTGACCCATTTAACGTTTGTTACTTTTTCTTGCTGGAAAGCTGCCAGTTCAAATCTGATTTGAGCCTCTCTTGGCTTTTCTTTCTTGTTTCCTTCTTGTTAACATGGCAGCTTATAATCATAGCTAGTGCTCTTTTGATTCCTTCATTTATAGAAAGCCATCTTGAGAGTTTTTTGTAACAAACATGCTGGGGCATTAATTGAGATTGAGACTGGCGTTAGATGGGTAAAACACTGTACATGGATCGAATATAGATTGGAGACATATCTAGCTAGTCTTGTTAACTGAGCATTCTGGGATACGGCATGCAATCTTTCATTCACTGCATCTGACTGTTGAGTTTCCAAGTACAATGATATTGTAGTACTGGTTGTAGGCTCGACCTGTTGTATGATTTTCATGCTGCCTCGTGTTCTGCGATTACCGCCAGCAGTTGTCTCCCCTGGACGTTGGGCCGAGTTGATTCTGATTTAAGAACAAAACGTACAACTGTTGCAGGAGCTTGCGCTCAGGTTGCAGCAAGAGGAAGAGGAAAGATACGAGCGCAAAAAACAGCAGAGAGCGCTTGCTAAAGAACGGAAAAAACTGGAACGGCTAATAAACCAGCAACAGATGCAGGGTGAGGTGGTATATATTTCATCCTCTGAGATGTTGGCCATGATTCTGATTATTCTCTGCTATTTGAGCCGTCTAGTTCAGCTCTTCCTTCACTTCCAGACCTGCCAATCACACCATCACACCATCACTAAATTACAGATAATCGAGAGTTGTCTCCTCGTGTACCTCGGCCTGAGGCCGATGAGTTCAGCAACTTTTATGTTCCGCCCGACCCGAAGATGTCACCAGATGAAAGCCGACGCCTCCAGGAGGAGCAGGATGCCGAACTCGCGCGTCTCATTCAGGACCGAGAGCAGACGGTAATACGAGTGGAAAACTATGTAACAAATACAGAGAAGAGGCTAAGTGTTCTATCGGAGTTGGCATACCATGAAAAATTCTTGGAGTTATCATCTCATTATCAGTAGAAACGCTGCAATGGTCATGTGAATTTATAGCAGTGCTGCATTTCTTCAAAATAATCAATCTCAATTAATCTTCTGATTAATAACCTTGCGACTAAAAACTAGTGCCTGAGCCATAGAATTCACGACAGTATCATTGCTACCAGTTACAGCAGCTGACATTGACATCACTGTAACGTCTTTGGTTCGTCATTAATAGTATTCAACTGCACTCGCATTTGAGTTTACTTGGATAAATATGCAATCATACTTGTCCACAGATCTTTGTAGTATATTGCTCTTGGTTTAGCAGTGAAATTTACTCTCACCCTAGCCACAAGATTAATCTTGTAGCATGGAATTAATCTTTTGAGTAATTAATCTTAGTTAATCTTAGAATAACTCGATTAAAATCCAGCACTAGTTTATAGATGCCGATTCTTTAGGCGGGGAGGTATTCTACTCCATTTCTTAAATGTACTCAATCCACGAACACATCTTCCCGTTATCTGAGTGGGCGTTTGTTTGTTGATTAGAGGCCGAGCAGGAACTCGTTGAGAGAGCGATTGAGGCAGATAGAGACTCAGGACGCTGAACTCGCCAGGATCATACAGGAGGAGGAGAATCTAAGAGCCAAACGACGCGCTCTCAAACAGAAACAGAAAATCCTCGGTCAACAGGTGCAGAGTTGTCTTATCCTGTCAATCTTACGACTGGCCTAATTATAATCGATGCCAGTGGGGGTGGTGGTTACTGGCTGGTAAACCTTCGTTTGCTGTTGTAGAAACCTGTCCAGCAGCCTAAGGTATTGTAGTAGCAGGGCACGTAACTAACCATTCAGTCATGTGTATGCGGTTTGGATAGGAGATACCTGCATCACTTGTCAGTGGGTTTGAAACAACTGGTCATCGTGCAGGGTCTATTCTCATATGAGTGTGGTTGATGCATGCCTTCTCTAGGGCCACTGAAAGTTTGAGCAGAAAATATCTGGATCAAATTGATGATTGTTTACGATAAAACCTTACTGACGATCTGAAGTCATTCATTACATCTAGGTTCCACCTACGAATCGATCAGTCGTTGACAAATGGTACACTCACTTTTGTCGTCAGACTGTGAGTCTAGAAACGGTTGTTCCCAGCTGATGTTGGGTTAGATAGCCTATCCACACCGTATGCACACGCCTTTAGTTTCAACTGAGTAAGCACCTGTAGGGTACCTGTTGTGTGACAGCGTGTAATGCTAATGCCTACTCCCTCTGTGCTCACCCTGCATGAGTCACCATTTAGCAGTGTGTGCTGTCAGCATCGGAGTCGTCGACGCTTTCGACACTTATGATCCTGTGATGGGGAGGTTTATACTCTCACGAGGACATAACTCCAAATACTAACGGAAATTTCTCTTCCAGAGGGAGGTGGCGGAGAGGATGGCCTCTCATCAGAGTAGTCCTAACAGTACCATGGTCAGTAACGGGTCGGGCAGCCGTCTCCCGCCCCACACAGAACTCGCTTCTGAGGATCCACGGCGCCCAACGAATGCCGTCGTACCTCGGAGTCGTCCTCCCACGAACTTTCCTCAAATGGGTACAAGAGTGGACAACTCTCCACTCCTGCCCAACAGGAGCATGCAGTACTCTACACCCGGTAGAGCTGACTCACTGGTCTCCAGCTCCCCGCATGATTCCGACGTGATGCCACGATCTGGCCGCACTACTCGAGAGGACATCACGTCTAGCTCCGCCTCCACAGCGGCACCCACTCCCCGGAGCAGGGCGGCGGTCAGCTGTCCCGCCTCCCGCCAAGCAAACATTCCTCTCAACCTGCCCGGCAGGCTGCTGCACTCGAAAGAGGCGGAGCCAACAGACAGTGGTCGGGGTGGACCTTACATACGCCTGCCCCCTGAGCATTGCCCCCAGCCACCGCCTGAGCTATCGACACAGCGGGTAGATGAACGAGTGAGAGCGGATGAGCGACTGAGAGTACCCACACATCAGCCTCTGGTCAGGCAGTTGCAGGTGGACGCCCAGTGGCAACCTAATAGATTCGGTGGTGACATGTACGCGGAGAGACCAATAGACAGGGGAGCCTACTCCCCAAACAGGCGTAGAGGTAAGTGACTTCTGATTCTCACTATTTCTCTCAAGTTTTACTAATTTCTCACTCTATGTGTTTTGTCTCTTATTTGCCTACTCCATTCTATGAGGGTGAAACGTAGCTCATACCGTCTGCTGATTGGTACTCATAATTCCACAACATTCTAGAATAGCCGTGTCAACTGTTGCAGAGTCGTCTCCTCCTGGTCCCGCACTTCCGGAGCGCAAGTACAGAGAGCAGTCAACTAGTCCCAACGACCAGTCGCCAGTCAACACCAACAACGGCAATTCTAATGTCCGGCACCACAATCCGCCGTACAGGCAGTTACAGCCTCCTCCCTACCAGGCAGCTCATTCCCTTCGTGCTACCTCCCCGTATGTCATACCCCCTTCTCATAGTCCCTTTGCCTGTTGTTTCCGCTTTGACTGATTCCTATTGGTGCTCCATTGGGCTCTTGCCTCCCGTTTTACATGTTGCACGCTCTAAGGCATCGCATCACGCTCATTTTCATCCTTTATCTGGTGTTTTGCTGTCAACCAACAGTTTCCGTATATACCCGCTTGTTTTATTGTTCCCTGGTGTTGTGTGTTATATAGAGGGGAAGGCGCCAATGTCCCATCACCCAGTCCCAGAAGTGCAGACACCCATTACGAGACCCCTTGGGATTTTTCTCAGCTTGAGAACCAGCTGTTGCGAGAGGCGTCGTCTAACCAGCCCGCTCAACCAATTAAACCCGTGCAAGTGAGCCCACCTGGTCGCAGAACTCGGGCTAACCCGTCCCCTGATCGCTCCATGTAGGTGATGATGCTCTCCCCACCTGCCCTTGTCTTGCAGCATGGTCCTCCGCTATTTCTGTACTCGACACACCTGATTTGCCACATGCTTTAACTAGTCTTGTTCCAATTACAGAGTCGGTCCTGGAGGGCGGCCGCTCCTCGAGCACAACGAGAACGGCCAGATCGTGATGAACATAGCCGAGGCCATAGACCCTACTTACACGCGACGCAGCGTACACACCCAGCGGCCCATCTCTGAACACTACCCCGGTAAGTGCTAGAAAGTTCCACGACGTTTTTTGATTTATTGCACACCTTGTTTATGTTGCGCTGATCTTGCAGGTGGTGAAGAAGTGCCGGAGGGTGAGATCACGGCGGTGGCAGGACAGCGCAGGTCCACCAGGAAAGCGCAGGGTAACAAACGAGACTCATGCAAGCAGCAGTGACAGCAGGGTATAGCAACATTCTTACTTATCTACAGTTCTGTGGAGTTGTCCTTCCTTGGAAGAGTGCTCATAGTACAACAGATTCTAGCAAACTTTTTCTACATTTTTACATCAATATTTTTATTTTCAAATCTGTATAACAGTAAAAATCTGTGAAAAACTAAAAACTTGTCTAAAATGATAAAATCATTACATCACATAATAGCAGGCTGATATGCTCATCTATGAAACTAGTAACGCAGGAGGGGGGAGGGGGAGGAAGACACGCTGTAAGCTGAACTCCCTGATTTCTGACGCATGAACGGTTTCTAAGCCAAGTCAAGGTCATCACATGACTTAAATGAATTTATGATGGCCACTAGGTTGGGTTAAATTTATTTCATAAGTACGTAAACTCTGAGATTTTTATCCGTTACTATGGCAACCTCACTATTTCATGTTCGGACATCGACCGTCATTATCCCGCTCATCAAACAAAAGAGAACTAGTGTGAATCTTGATGTGACATATTTGGACAGACTTGGCATTGGCATTGCTGGACCTTTCAACAGCCGTACGATCCTTCCTTAGGCCTTCAATTCTATCAATGAAACAGGGGGGGGGGGGTTGCGGAATCCGATAGATAGGTTTTAATTGGGAACTTAATCTCATTTACAAAAAATAGTCTCTTCAGCATTTTGTGACTTGGGATGCAGTTCGGATTCTTTAGTTTTCAAATTTTTGATCATTGATGTCCCTATCGCCACTAACATCTGAGGTTTGAAGTGCGTATCATTCCTCTACCAACGCTCTCAATTCAATTCTTTTAAATAACTGATATTTTACTATTGTGACGCCACACGTAATCACACCAGGAACGGCCATTTATAGAGATCGTCATTGTTGTGAAATCGACTAAATTGATGTCATCTCACACTAGACAGGCGAGGTGGAAGAGAGGGGGGGGGGCAGAAATCTTAGGCCACAAGGAACTGCATGTAACAGGAATTCACAGGTGGTACAGAGATGTCAACTATCCTCTGGTGCATGATTTGTCTCACCATTAGGTAGATTAGAGATAGTCTTGAGATTATAGACCTTCGAACAGCTGGATGGCAACTGGAAGTAAGTAATACTTCATACTTGAGAATTTGCTCTCAGATGAAAAAAAGATAATTTGATGATTGAAAAGGCGGGGAGGGGATATTGTATGACGCATTGCGAGTGCCGACAATGACGGCCATCAATGCAGCATTGGTCTAGTGTCCATATCATTGTCTTCATACGGGGAGTCATCCTCCCCTGGGTTGAAGTTGGACTTTTTGGTTAAGTGTCGTCCCGCGATTGGCCTCGCTGGTGGTCTCAGGATCGGCATGTCGTCCTCTGAGCTGACCACGCTGGTAGACATGGCATCCTGGTCTGGCTCCTCGCAATCGTCAGGCGATGAGTGTTCCTGCGGGAGTCGGCCGCTATCAGGGGCTGTGCTATGGTGGTAATTACAAGACGGCTCACGCTCCGCCCATCTCGATGGCTGCTTATAGCTCTCCTGTAGACTGAGTAAGGCCAGTGGGGAGATCTGTTCCTTGGGTGCCGACGGAGTGTTGTTGTACTTTGGCGACTGTCTCCCGTACTGCCTGTAAGGCGTCATTATTGGGTCCGGGTACATATTGTCGAGGGGTGACGGAGGGCTAGGAAAGTCATCAGTCTGGTCTTCCAGCTCTGGAGGCGTGGGTGGAGGCGCCGTCGGCTTCACCCTCTTGTTATGGCCGTCGATGTCCAGTTCATTATCGTCTGGGGTCGGCGCTATGTTTCTCGCCGACATCATGGCGAGGCTGCGGGAGGACACCCCGCGGAGTAAGTGTTTGGGAGGAGGACCCTGAGGCTGCGGAGCTTGTTTCTTGAGGGAGCGGATACTCTGGCGAGAGCGAGACAGTCGCGGGTTAGCAGCTAGATCATTATTCCTTGTCGTAGGAATCGCTGATTGAGATCTGAAAGTAGATGGAAGGACAATATGGGGGCATGGGTGAGCAAAATGCACTATATTTTGTCATTTTGAACTCAAGATTTATGTAGTAAAATTTTAAATTGTTGCTTCAATGAGCAGCAAAATCTCAATCTCTAAATCTCAATGTTGTGGATAAATGCACTACTAATGTTGCAAAAAATCTGAATAATGGAGTTGGAGTTTGTTCTGCACTGAAGACAGCAGTTGTATGTATCTTAACGTTTCTCATCCATGAAAAGCAAGATGACAAAAATTGCCACTATCTTTCCATTCAGCATTCTAGGTAATTTCTCTGTATCTTTTTTGGTTGGTACTAACCGGTGCATGTAGGATTTCTGCCTCAACTGAGGCAATTCCTCCTCATGCAGCTCAACAGTGCTGTGCCAAGGTTCCTGATGGTCATAGAGGGATGGTGTCGATTTCCCATCTGCCACATTGTCTGTGCGAATAGAGAACTCTTGGCTCTTCATACTCCAATCGTCTGACCTAATAAGCAAATGTAAATATGAGGTCACACGAACTACTAGCATAGATGTTCTGTACAATATCAAATTGTAAATGGCTGCTTTGCCACCAGTCTCAGGACCGTGAGGGTACTACATGTGGAATATCCCGGGACTTTGCTGCTAGCTTCAAACCAGAGAGCTGGTTCACAATGAAATTAGCATTGAGTCGGTATTGAGGTAGGATGCTGATGTGCTTCAGAATAGACCCAGACTACATGCAATTCTTTTCTGCCAAATTTTGTTAGTGCCAGGCTCATATTGTTGAACAGGTAAGAGTCGGTATGTGATTGCGCCTGTCACGGTTTGACCTATCAGATGCGAGAACCACATTCCCATGTGTCCTGATTGGACAGAAGGACAAGTGCAAAGGGTCATCTGATCCAACTTTATTAGATCTAAGGCCGTTCATACAATACATAGTTCCAATATATATACACTGTTTATACATGAGAGAGAGGGTGTAATGGAGAGGGCAAATAGAACTAATCCAATCCAAATCCATGACAACAAAAAAGCAGTCTGGTCTGGCTTGTAGCCACCCGAAGTATAATAAACAGTTAAAAGTGTAACAAAACATGAAAATACTCAACAAAAACCAGCCTGTGTGAGATGAGAGGAAACGAACACAGCCTGACAGGACCGCTAACTCCAAGGAGAGGTGTGGATCAATTATGAGTGTAAAATAATGGGAAGGAATGGCATCAACCTCCATCTGCAGATGCCCCACTCCCTTTTACTAATCGTCTTTGGTGTAAGGGGCAAGTTATGACCTTATTACATGCATACATACTGTCACAAAACAAATGGGAGAGGTGGGCATTGTTACCCTCATGATAAAAATAAGGGCAAGAATCTCTATCAGTAAATGGTGACAGATCGTTGGCAGGACTATAGTGTACCTGTCCCTGCAGATCAGTGGCTGGCGTAAATGTTTGCCTATGTGGTATGTGGAGACAACTACTAGCTAGCTTGTCGCGACGAGTTATACTGTCGGCTAGAGAACTTGGGTTTCTGGGCTACTGGAGGTTTTACAGGTCTGAGGATCGACATTTCCTCAGTATCCGAGTTGCCAACAGGCGACCCGAGGTCAGGGTCGTACATGTGGTGTGGCGTGGCGTAATGGTTATCGTGATGGTGGGGGTGGCTGTACGCAGGGGGAGGGGGAGGCGGGAATTCATCGGCATTGCTGTAATTTCGCCGAGGAGTAGACCTTTCCTTTCTGGGCGTGGTCTCGGCATAGAGGGGAGGCATTGTCCGTGCGCCATCCATTGCCATGTGTCGGGCTGGAGGACCCGGTGGCTGAGGCGCACGACGCTTTAGCGATCGCACACTTGCCCGAGACTGTGACGCCGACTTAGAATGGAGGAGGGGTTTGGGTTCCATGTCGTACTCATCGAATGAGGGACGAGATCGCGGCGATCGTAAATTACTGACACTGTGACTGCGCCTGCTGTGGAGATTCTCTGGATAGTGAACAGGAGTTGGTGGCAGATTGCCCGTGTTGTAAGCGGCTCGACGCTGCAGCTCCTTCCGCCGTATCTCTTCATTCCGACGCGCCAAAACGGCCGCGTACTCACTGAGCTCCATGTCGTCTCCCTCGGGGTCAACGCGCTCGTCCTTATACTTCCTGTATGAGTCCATCGAACTTGTCCTTGACCTTGCGTAAGTCATATCGTCCCGGTCCATCGTATGATTCAAAGGGTAGTTGTCGGAAGGTAGAGGAACGTTCTGCTCACGCCACTTCTTCGCATTCCTCCTACAAAAGCCGAAGTAGACGTACAGATTCAGGCGCCTGTATCAGTACAAAGGGGGCTGATGAGGGGGATAATAGAAGGGGTTAGTACTGTACAGCTATAAGAAACCTGCAAGTAAACATCATTCTAGTGAGAATTATTTCATGATGTCACTAGTTCCACTGTAGATAGTAGGATCAGGCTTTAGCCAGTGATACTCAGTGTGTGAAATGACTATCAAGTGAGTAAGGTCCCCTGTACGGCTACTGCTACTACAGGAATAAATGACAGGGGTAGGTAGGAGATGTTGACCAGGGCATAATGTTATCATTGCTCTACGGAAGGATGAAGGGTAAAGATAATAGGAAAAGGGCAAGGGAGTGAGAGAAGGTAGAGGGGAATAGAGAGGTAGAAAGGGCGAGGGAGTGAGAGACGGTAGAGGGGAATAGAGAGGGAGAAAGGGAGAGGGAGGGAGGGAAGGAAGAGGGGAAGGGAGAGGGAGAAAGGGCAAGCGAGTGAGCGAGAGTAGCGGGGGATAGAGAGGTAGGAAGGGGGAAGGAGT
>ERZ1740065.1378-NODE-1378-length-14490-cov-12.391063_pt1 | contig 14490 bp, 7 predicted proteins | sample MGYA00581738_ERZ1740065 | MGnify/ENA primary metagenome ERZ1740065 (study PRJEB43018, sample SAMN04849749) | marine metagenome | isolation source: floating plastic debris | place: Pacific Ocean | collected 2008-09-01 | study: EMG produced TPA metagenomics...
ATTCCAGCACGTCAGTGATCAGGCTCTCTCATTGGACATCCTTTCACCTCTAGTCGACATCATCCTCCAACCCAGTATGAGACCGGTAAACCCAGGAGTTGTCCCCTCTCTTTTGTCTTGTCTTAAATTTTGAGCGCAACGATTGGCAGCTGAGGAATTTTAGGTGAACATACAGTTGTACAGTGCTGTGGAGAAAGCTCAGCTCCAGAGAATAGTGACCACCATGATAGCCTACAATCTCACCTACACACAGGTCAAGGTCGCAGACGGCCAGTACTCCTACACTCTTGAGCCGTACGTATTATAGGTGTACATAACATAGTGCTCTAGCCTCAGGCTGTTGACAGCAGCCAAATCAAACAATTGCAGCATACAGTCGCTGAACCATGTATCCGATTTCAAAACAAAATCTTTTGAAACTTCAGACATAATGACACGTGGGAACTTCAGCCACTGTAATGTCATTCGATTCGATTAGAGCAGCTGAAGTGAACGATAATCTGGCGGTATCGGTGCTAAGCAAGAGGGGCTTATAACATTTGGAGATCTGGAAATATTCTTGTCTGTATCGATTTATTGTATACTAGTGTGTCAATGTGAAATAAGTGCAGACTAGTAAAAAGTAACATGAAATCTGCCAATTGATGATAACAACTAAAACAGAAGAAACGCCTCTTTGTCTCTTCGCTCCAGTCGAATGTTTATCTATGCTGCGTTGTGCCCCGCCCCCGGCTCTCTGGTTGGTCAGGATTTGTAGGCTGCAGAATCTCTTTGTTTGCATTGTAAGTTAGGTGTAGGAACTCGCCTGCTTATTTAGACCCGTAGACGAGATGATCAAATACCCGGATGTAAAACAGACTAAGAAAAGTCTCAGTTACACCGCTAAGCAGCTGATAGCCAATGAGGTACAGTCTGAGAAGCGGAGACGAATGGATAAGAGTAGTAGGTAAGGATACTGCCATGCGATGGCGTTACGTTTTTCGTAGCTATACTGGGCTGCATTGACTACCTCTGCTTTTGCAAACGTGATTTTTCTCAGTGCCACCCCTGCCGACCATCATCAGACTCCAAAAACAGCCTCTCCAGCATCAAACAGCCACACTCCGCGCCAGCAAAAATTCCGTGGAGATAAGACAACTCCCAATCACAAACAGAAGCTCGTGCCCAAACAATTGACTCCATCTCAGAAGGTACCATGTCAGCTGTTGATACCGCATCACTCCATTGCCCTCATCAATGTCTCAAAGATGCTGGAGGTTTGCATGGTGGTGGTAATGTTTGCATTGTTGGCAGGGTGCCACGGATTTCTTTGGGCAACCAATTGATAAGCAAGCAAAGACCATATCGGCAGAGAAAGTGCAAGCCAAGAGAGATATCGAGCTCTTGAACACAGACGTATGGTTCAAATTTAAGGAGGGCTTCTCAAACGCTGTGAGAAAGAAGGTTACTCTACTTGACCTGCTCTAAATGAGTTTCCAAATGATCTTTTGGGGACTTGTTGTCCTATTTATGGTGGTCGTTGCTGTCTTGAATGGAAAAATGACGACTTAAGATGTGCATTGTACAATAAAGTGTCAGTCTGAATGCATAGCCTGGAGCCATTGCATGCTCTCGCTTGTTTTGGTGTCATATTTAGGTTCATACTCACTCATGATGTAACATTAGAACAGATGAGAAAGAGCAACAATAGCTGAACAATCGAGTCAAGACCCTCATCGGCTGATGTATTCGTAAAGAATGAAATGTTTTGGCAAGCTGATATAATCTTGAAAATTGAGCAAACATCCAGCGCTGCTCTATGCGCACGCTGCTTCCACCACTCGCTCTCCATTGTAACTGCACGTCTGATTTCACCCTGAGTGATTTAGCACTCCCATTTTCATTAGGGATTGGTATCCTGTCCCAGTGTGCCTCTATCGGTGGCTCTACGAACCCTTCTAATGAAGGCCCCTCATTCATTCACCTGTTCGAGTGGAACTAATAACGCCTGCACAAACTGAAATATTGCTTAGAGCCACTTTTAAGTTGGACACAGTGAGCTTCAGACGTGCCGCAGTCACTATTTTCTCATGCCGGCTGCATTGTTCCACATGTTTTTATTTTCTGTGAATAGACCCAGCTCATAAGCATAAATTAAGCGTTCTCTCATTATTGTAAGTTCGTGAATTGGAAGTTGATTGAAGAGAAGCGATACAGAAGTATTACTATAAGTTTCAACAGTCTGCAGTAAGTGTTGGCAGCTATTTAAAGTCTTATCTTCTGGTCACTGCTGCCAAATCGCACGCTAGACTGCACTGATATAGAATGCGTACTGGAATCCATATTGTTAATTGCTGTAATAACACTATCTGGTTGTGCACTACCGTGGCATTTGTCTAGCAGTTAGGTCATGTGACCAATGGGAGGTAGGCCTAGCAAGTTGTCATTGATTGGCGAGCCGGTCTATTGACGGTGCGTACTGGTAGATCACTGTTATCTCGTCCGAAGGGTACACACAGGAGTAGCCGCTCTGTGTTTGTCTGTGACCACAAGGCTTTCACCAGGTATTTGGTCCTTTCCCTTGTTATTACACATACTTTTAGCGTTTGTTATTCATATCTGTTAGCTACAAGCATGTGGTCTTGGACTGTTAACTGATATCCTCTTAGGCATTTATCTTTCCTCTAAATGCTTACCTACACGCTGCTTGACTGATACGGGAACGGTATGTGCATTTAGTTCAAATATGGCTATCTGCCATTAGGATGCCATTGCGTTTACATAAAATCAGTTTCGCTCTAGTTTTAGTTTCATCGTCTCACAGCCTCGCGTTTCTCATGCTGGGATCAGGACACACAGTTTCCCGGTGATGTAGACTTTCGGCTGATACATTCACAATCTGAAATACGTGCTGGAATACGTGCACGTGTAAGTGTGTAAGTATATTTGCATGAATGGCTGTTAGTCGCATTAAATCTGTGTGCCCAACTTACAATTCATCCGTTCCATATGTACGTTTATTGTTGTCTTTGTTTTGAGTTCTCGTTCTTTATAAGCTGCTCTCCCTGTGGAGTACGCTGTTTCGTCGAAACTCTTGTACTGATGCGTATTTCTCTCTACCCCTAGAGTGGCACAAAGTTTCCCAGTGTTGGCTGTCAAGCGATTCCCAACCCACTAAAATATGTCAAAGAAGGAGAGTCGTTATTATGTGGAATACCTTGGTTGGAAGGAGTCACGTGGTCTCTTTGGCCGTGAGTTTACAGAGCCAATTGTGTCTCAGCTGCTGGCGAGGAGAAGGACGAAGGACAATCTGCCTAAGATGACCATTAAACTAAACCCCACTGAGTTACAGATATCACAGGAGAAGATATCAAACTCTGACTCACGACCCCTGAAGACAAAGTACCCTCCTATCCCTACTAAAGATGTGACATTTGTAATTCAAAGCCTCTATCCAGATTCGGATGTTGTTGCTTGCATCTTTCTCGGCTACAACCCCTACACCAAGTGTGCTGTCCATGTACATGTCTACCGTTTTGCTAGTGCGTCAAATGCCGAGTTCTTTGTCGGACACATCAACTCCATTATTGAAACACCTGATTTTAAGCAACGAGTTTTCGGAATAGAGAAGGACCTGGCAGATCTTGGTCATGTGACAATCAGACGTCAGCTGGAGAAGCCAACTGCTCAACGGAAATCCTCAGGATCAGATGGACAGTCATATGACATTCCATCTCCACACTCGTCCGACTCTCTTAGTCCCCAGTATCCAACTGCTTCAGACGCGCTCAAGAGTCGTGTAGACATACTTCTACCGGAGCAGAAGAAGCCAACCTCACCAGATCCAAATGTGAAGCAGCTATTCTCTACACTCCATGAAGAACTTGAATACAGAATCAACCTTGATGACGGACCCATACTACTGCCCCCTAAAGACTATGATACGATTGTCAGGAGGCACGGTAACCTGGATATTCGCAAGGAGGTTAAAGCAACCTCGCGTAGCATTGTTGGCCCTAACGGAATCTTTAGCAACATGGAGGCTCAGCCCTATGTTGGACAAATAGGGTCCAACAGTAGTGACAGCGGGCACAGCCAAGACAGCGCCGATGCTGTATTGGACTACCAGGTAGGTTCCCAACAGTTTTTTTAACTCATTGAATACTTTGGCACCTTCCCATCAGCTTTAGGGTTTGGCTTCAGCTGCGGGTTATTTGTAAGCAATTGCCTAATGGCAGCGGAAACTCCTACTAGACTCGGCGCAGCCAACTTACAGTTCATTATGTGAAACCTGTCACTGAACGCGCTTCTTGGTCATCAATACCTTTGTTCAATACCAATGTATTGTTTGATGAAAGCTCGATATGCTGGGTAAACCGCATTGATCAATCATTTGTTGTGAGAACTAACAAACGTCGAATTATTAAGCACTGTTTCCATTGGTTGTTGTTACGAATAGGGGATCTTGATTGTGTAATGTACATGCTGACATGTGGAACCGAGTCTGACATACTAGCTGCCTGGTATAAAAGCTGGCAGGGTGTAATTTCATCTTGCATGCCATGTGTCCATCTCAGAATGCATCATCATTATCTTAGTAAAGCACAGCTCAATCGCATGTTGCAAAATCATACCTACAGTCATGTTTCTATTGTGTCATCTGGCGTCTTTGGTTATTATGAGACTGTAAATCAAGTTGCATCAGCTTTGAATCCTGACGCTTTTGTATCATTTTCTCCAGACTCACAACGGAAGCTACCTACCCTCCCATCAACATATGAACGGTGGCGGTAAGGTATCTAGGTCAAACAGCGATACGAATACTCAGCTGCATGTTCACGACATCCGCTTGCAACGGCAGAGCTCATTCGCCTCTAGTGAGCAAAGCAATAACTCTGATGACTTCTTCGCTGATGGATTGTACCAGGGTCAGTCAACCGCCTAGCTTTATTTTTCCTGCCATTCGCTCATTGCTTCATCAGTCTCATGGGTACTTATGTAGGCTACAAGCCGAAAGCGCACCGTCGGTCAAGGTCAAAAGACGAAGCGGCTTCATTGGAAGACTCTGGGCAATTCGCTATGTGGTCGCCTTTCTACAGTTTTGGACAAAATGGTGTAAGGCCCCTTCACACACATCATGAGGAAGAGAGCCATTCTCTCAGCCGGTAAGTTCACTCCCCTTCACGTTCACTCTTTCTCTCTATCACCTGCCTCTGTTGCATATCTTGCAACATCATTTTCTAAAGCCATATCCCTCATGCAGCTCACCGTCCCTTGCTTCCTGCATTCACCGTCTTATATCCTACCATATATATTCCTTCATCTCCTACTGGTCATCCATCTCATCTACCGCTCAATCACCTTGACCCTGTCTCACTTCCCACCACTCATCGACCCTCCAAGCCTGATCAAGCGCAACCTATCCTCCGAACTTCTGCTCAAGTACATTATACATGCTATGTACACAGTCTCATCTAACAAGGGAAACAGTGTATACCATACCGAACTGAATCAACACTGCCTGCTGCAGCGCTAGTGGCTTTTGCTTATCTGTTTACCCGTTCATTATTGCAAGAAGTGAAGTTGACTACGGCTACAACTGTCACCTCTCCGAACTAACTCCGTGTGATGGTAATTCTCTACCGTTTCCGTTTCTAGGACAGCGCCTGCTGGCATGCTTCCGCATAGGAAGCACAAGGACAAAGATAAAAAGAAGAAGAAAGGTTATGTCATACGGGAGCAAAATGATCATGGCTACCAGATAAAGCGATCTAACAGCCATAAACACAAGGCTTCACATGACACTCACTATGCAAAATAACGAGCTATTCCATTTCAATTTTTTATCGCACATCAGCCCGGGTATGAGAAATGTTTTTGCCCTTGTGGATCATTCACATTAGCATTGTGTAATCTCTTTCATTATCTGGTCTGTTAACATCAGATTAGCTAATACTCTAGAATACTCTAGAATAAACTATTTTTACACCGCCAATCTTTGTTCTCATTCCAAGGTTGAATAGGAAATAATTGACTGAATGTCATTTTGAATCTCCATCTCTCCTGCTTACTAATCGTACTTACAATTTTATATGAGATGAATCAAACTTCCTTGACAAACACTGCTGATCACTTCTTTGTGCTGATTGGTTGGTGACTGCGCGTGTCATGATAGCTGTCGACATATTATGACTATGACTGTACTGTCACATTTTTTCATAAGTTGCGCATCTGCGTGCCGTTCTTATCAGCTACATGTGGCTCTTGGCACCAGCTACTGCTGCCAGTGTTTGTGATTGTTCTTATCCGGAGTATATATCTCAGATTAGGATCCAGTTTCATGATCTAGTTCACTGCAAATCTGGTTGAACATTACATAATGCTGCTGATCTACGCAGGAAGTGCTATCATGTTTAGAGATCGTCGGTCAGGACCTGAAATATGAACAGATTGGAGTATTGAGTAGTCAATCTGTGCTCTGATCTCTTCAGTCTCTATCTGATAACCAATATTGTCCTCGACAGCGATCGACGCACTGACTACACACAACTACATTCCTACAACTACGTTCCTTAGCCAAGTTTTGATAAAGGGCTTCATGGATTAGTCTGCAATATCATATATTATGGTCATTTGGATCTACATAAAAAAGTAGGAGAACAATAACTTCAATAAGTTTTATCGGTCGTTTGCTTAACAAAAGCATACTTATCACATATTTGAAAGGAATCCACGTAGATGTGTAAACATACCATTGATTGGCTGTTAGTAATTATTGATGAGTTGACAATTAAGCTGCTAGTCGTGGTCGTTGACTACGACCTGGTTTATACCTTGTTGCCAATGTGGTAGCAGGTCTTCATTCAGTGTAGGCAGGTGTAACGCAAGTGACAAAAAAAGCTCTGCACCAAACAGCCATTGCTGTCGGTTTGTTATGCTGTGATATGGCAACTGATGAAATGCGATGAATAATATGGCAAGCTGAAGCCGGCCTGTTGTCTCTGCTCCTGGTTACATTCCATTACCTGGCAGCGATACAAGCACCAAAGAGTAGATTGACACGATTGATTCATGCTCGTTAATCTACTCTTTTTCTCAGAGTTCCTGGTCAGCGTCAGCATGGTCCGCACTGAAGCCATTCATCGGCTGATCTCCAGACGTTCCCTCCTCCAGCTTTGTTATGCTGTAGTCACTCCGCACGGATCCGACATCATTCGAGCGACCCTAAATGACACACACATGGTTGCTGTCAGTACATTTGTATTGTATGGGTTTGAGGCTTTTGATGGAGCTTGAACAGTAGTTAATAACTGAGAGGCCTTACAGTATAACTAGGTGCAAAACTGCAACTGTTGTATATGTTTGGAGTATCAACCGAAAGGAAACATCCTCCCAGCTGCTACCAGGTTTACTGGATGGCTCTCTTGAGACCACTCGAACTAGTTACTAACTGGACGTCATTACTACCACATCCTAGTGTGGCTGAGATAAACACAACTTACCTTAACTCTCCCGTTCCTCATGACGTTGATTCCTAGGCCGTTTTGCTCCTGGGATGATGGTTTTGATTTGCGAGAGTGACGCTGCGATGGCTCGTCTGCATTGAGCATTTGGTCCCAGTCAACTATTGCAAGATGGCTGCCTCTATTGCTCACACCATTGTGCAATCCATTGATGGGTTCAGTGGGCTCAGATGATGCTAGTATTCTTCTGTGCTTCGGGGTTGCCGGTGCTGACCGCTGCCTGCGACTCTTTGGTCCTACCCGAGAGCGGTGATACTCTTTCGGTATCACACTGCCACCGCCACCATTAAGATAGGGCTCCTGTCGAGAATGCTTGCTGGCCGATCTGCTGATAGGGAAACCTACCATACTGGTTGCTTTGGGCCTGATGTATGCCTCTGGTACCCCATTAGTAATGAAAGTCCTGCTGATGTCGGGATGTGGTGGTGTTCTAGGTCTGGCCGAAGGTCTCACCATCATACTGGCACTACGGCTAGCTTGGGGAGTTGTCACCCTTACTATTGCTGACTGTGACCTCGGCATAGTCGACATGGCTGAACGTGGTGAAACGATTGTCATTTTTGTTGATGCCTGCCTTGGTAATTCCTTACTCTTGGCAACTCCCCCCTCACTGGGGCGCTGCTGAGCTAGCTTTGTATCACGATCAATCGTGACACCTTTCAACTCCTCGAGCATTTCTTCATTTCCTTCATCTATTCTAGACATGGTAAAGTTTATTTTGGCGCTCATAAACTGACGATCATTCATCGGATGGTTCCAACCATCTTTGTTCTTGTAGGCCTGCTCCGTGGCTGCGATTAACAGCTTCGCCGATCTCTGATCATCAACTATGAAGCCATGACACATGAGCACTCTCCTCGATGACAGTTGGCCCTCAATGTCGGCTGTTTGCCGCACGACCATTGCAAATAGCGGCTTACTTTTCGAAGGCTTCTGCAGATCCAAGTGTTTAAATGTCAAGCCCGATTTGCTCTTTTGCGGCACAAGACCGGCTGAGCAATAGAGGTTCTGGATCGGGAACCAGTTGATTTTCCCACTCACTTCTTGTACAACGATACCACTGCTGTAGACATAGATGGACACTCGCATACCTGGCTTGAGTCGTTTGTCGCCTGCCTCGTTGTACATAGCTTTCAGAGGCTCATGAACTATATTAGGATACTGGTCACTCTTCGTCGGTATCTCTCTCCCGATGTATAGAATGTCCTTGATAACGGCGCGAGGTCGCGTGTTGTAGACACCTCTCTCCATAGTTAATTCCTTGTATGAGAAGATCCGGTGTATTCAAGCTATACTGTACTGTTCTTCATACCATGATCCACGATTGAACTCTTCGGAGAAGCGTGGAGTCTGCCGAGTTAGTCGCTGCTTGTTCAGTCGAACAGCTCAGTACTCCTATTCAAGTGACTGCTTTTGCATGTATTAACATCATTGTTTGCACGGTCACCTATGGGCATTGAGCGCATAGAGGCGAGTGAAAACATTAGGCGTAATGGCCGTGCATACCTCACTATTCACGAGCATTCTCCAAACAATATTAGTATTGAATTTGATCATTCCCACTCTTGTATCATAGCCACACATCTGATAGTGTATACCTGTTCATCATTGGTATAAAAGAAAATCGGATGATAAACATTCCACGATTTCATTTGGCCGACCGCCTATGTGCTCTCTAGCATGCCGACAGCGTGTTTTGTAACTTCTTGGAATGTCATCATTCCGAAAGGTGCTGAGTAAGAACTAACCCACGGGATGTTGTAAACGCCTGAAAATCAGATGCGTCTGAATATCCCATCCCATCTTCTGACTGACCGGATATGGTATAGCAGACGCCACGGCGCAGCAGAACACTCTCTATGAATGTTCCTGTAGTGCTAAAAACCGTCCTGCATGTGTTTCATGTCTTTGACAGCGTAAAATGGAAGATTATGATAGTGGAAGCAGTTTTAGTTGTGTTGATAGTAGAATGTCTGCTGTTTGTAATGCTACTACCCAAGTTTAGGAGTTGTGTCCTCTTTTCCAATGCAACCATTATTACGAGAGAAGATAACTCTGACCACAACAAATTTTATCCTCTACCACAAAATCTACTTCATTGCTTGTTGTGGCTACGCCTGCAACTTTACAACCATCATTCACCGTTAAATACTTGACTGAGTCAAACACAGATCCTAAGGCTACAACTGTGTTTAGCCCATTCAATGACCCCTCCTCCTCCTCCCCTCCCCCGCTTAACTAATGCACCATGGGGTATTTATTACAGAAGAGCCCCTCAAAGATCACTTGCTAAAAATGAATGGCTCAAGTAAATACTAGGTATGACCATAAGCTGATGTGTCAGCAAAAAATAGACCAACGCAAAAAAGCCAAGAGAGTCTCTAATCAGCTTTAGGCTCCCGCTTATGGCGTTTCTCAGCCAGAGAAATTAATAAACACCCTGAGAGTTACATTGGCTAAATTCAGTACTCAATTCTATGAAAATGACTATGAAAATGATACTATACGAGAGTATCCTTAAAACGTGAATTTAAATTCTAGTCTAGATTTGGCATTTTTTGCTCTCCTAATGGCACCCCCCCCCCTCCCTTTCATACTCCAGTGCTAAGCAGGTGCTATGCTGGTATTACGCTGACCAACTTTAGTATGCACTTTAGTATCCGCGTAGTACCTGTGTAGTACCCGCGTAGTATCCGCGTAGTATCCGCGTAGCACCCGCGTAGTACCCGCGTAGTATCCGCGTAACACCCTCACTTTTGAAACCAGCGCCTGCCGATAGGGGAGTAAAAATGCCCTATATTTTAGATGGAGGACTAGTCTCCAGTAGTTTACCTGTTAAATTTCGGGTTAAAATTGTTATCGTCAGTTTCTTAGTGTTTGCCTGCAATTTATTAGTAGGTGGACTCTTTATAATCAGAGTTCGAAACGGTGCTAGGAAAACTCATATGGAAAACTCTGTGTTATTCCAGACAAGTATCTTAAAAGAAGAAAATTCCACACCAGTTTGTGGAAAATTTTCAGACTGTCAACCAAACTGACCATGACGAATGTAGTTTTCCTCCTCAAAAGCTATACACGTGCATAATGTATTCGATGGCAAGAAACAAAACTAGAATTGCTAGCAAAGTAGTGTACAGAGTCATGCGTACACATACATAGACATAGACATACACACATACAGACATAGACATAGACATATACATACACATGCACATGCACAGTGAAAGTTCCGTTGATTCGATGGTCAAGGAAGACCGCTTACAGGTGAAATAAATCATGAAGGTGGATCAGCATTTCGAAACACGGCTATTAGCATGATTTCATAGGATACGAGTTCCATTCCAAGGCTAATGATTTGAAGGTTTGATATTGCCAATGAATGGCACTAGCTGATCAATTTTGATCAATTTTCGAGAGTCAATGAGCCACATTGGTTGTGAAATTGAACCTTAAGTTGCAAACACTGCGTAATAGTTACGGAACATCACCAATAGGTTGTTTCATACAGAATGAGTGAGTGAAGAACGGAGAAAGGGAGGGAAGGAGGAATGGAGAAAGGAGGGAAGGAGGAATTGAGAAAGGGAGGGAAGGAGGAACGGAGAAAGGGAGGGAGCGAGGAATGGAGAAAAGGAGAGGGAAGGGAGGGAGAGAAGAACAGAGAAAGGGAGGGAGCGAGGAACGGAGAAAGGGAGGGGAGGAACAGAGAAAGGGAGAGAGAATGGAGGGAGGGAGGAACGGAGAAAGGGATGGAGGGCGGGAGGGCGTAAGGAACAGAAAAAGGGAGCGAAAAACGGAGAAAGGGAGCGAGGGAGAAAGGGAGGGAGAGAGATAGCGAGGAAGGGACAGATGTGTATCAAATACAGTGGAATGGAGGGAAGAGAGAGAGAGAGAGAGAAATGAAATCTCCATCATCTACATGTACATCATTTGATCAAAGTATCGATGCAAATTCTTGTGTCAATAATCATTGATGTGTGGGCTGGAGTCTGAGAACGTGTTAGCATGCATGATTGCCTCCCAGTATCGTCAAAGTTCACTCAGAGAGCACCAGATGACTGAGGGACACAGTGGTGTTCGTACACGATAGACCTGTCGCTCTCTCACTCGGACGCGTAGACACTGCAGTGGATAGAAGACTAAAATAGACAGTGACAAGTGTCGGTTTATTATCTGTGAATCTTATCTCATCTCCTGCTTCATTACACGTAGTGATTGCTGCGAGAGAGCTCAGGTGTCTGCGTGTGCTCCACACTCTCTCTGACACCGCTGGTATCCGCAGGCCGTGACAAGTCGTAGCAGTCGTAGCATGAGGATGAGTCAGTGATAGGGATAGCGTAGTAAGTGCACACTCGGATGCTGCCACCGTATACTAGGGCAGCGTAACTACCAGATCATATCTGCAGTCAGTATGACAGCGTGTTGCCTCGCACCGATGGATTAACTGATTCTGAAGCCTATCGCTTGGATTTATTGCTTCTTGTATCGCGATAGAATCTAGGGAGACAGCGAACTCGATCATAATGCAGATGCAGGAGGTTGAAGTAAGTCACCCATCTCTCCACTCAGATTTACAAGTACCTGGCGCCTACTCATTCAATAGGCGACCACAGTGTAGCATAAACAGCGTTTATAAGCCTTACTCACTAGCTGGTTTTGGTCTCACACTCGGATTGCTCTAGGTATGACAGCTCTGAGATTGGGCTGTGTGACAGGAAGCTGGCTATTTTACTCCTCAATACTGGAAATCAGGTCATCTTTACAAACTATTCACCAACAGTTTGACCCTTAACCTCTAACCTTTTAACCTCTAACACTGCCCGTAGCATTATACACATAAGTATTACTTACGCATGCATTGTACTTTTGTTTTTAAAATTGATAAATCCTACAACATAAGTTGTAATAGCGTGGGCTGCGTGTTTGACAGCTGTTGTCTAATTTCTATTTTCTTACAACCGAAACTTTTATCTTTTTCATTCTCACCCCCTGAAAGTTTCAGCAAATAATATTTTTGTTAGACATTCCTTCACACGTTCTTTCTTTGCATGCTTTTGACCAATCATCAGCTGCATCTCATCTCCTACCATTTACAATGTGTACACGTATAGAGCTGCATGCATGCAATGTGTAAATGTATGTGTATGTTATATAGCGTAGCAGTATGGGCAGTGTATATAGTGTGTGCGTGTATACACCACATGTGTGGTGTAGTGGTATGGTAGAAGTAACGTATGCAGTGCAACGGTGTGCACTGCACATGTAGACACACTACTACGTGTGTGGCATGGTAGTGTGCATGCTTAATACTGTCATCAAAAGTTATTTATGCAAATGTGGATGCTACAAAGTCCCCATACATCAGCAGTTGTCTGCTGATGTATTGATTAGATTCCAAATCAACCCATGTAACGTTGGTACGTACACTACACGTACACCACACATACACTACGCGTACACCTATCCATAAGATGTTGCTATTGTAGAAGCCGCAGCTTGCGTTGATATATTTTCCTTACCTGCTACTGTATAACAGTTCTTGTGGCAGCTACTTAAGGTATAGGTCCACCAATAACCGCTGTAGGCTGGCCCCCTACCCTGGCGCTGTGAGCTGTGCCATAGTGAGGAACAGTTGAGCTGTTTATTGTGTTAAGCATAAAACAATACCCCCTGCATAACTCATCCAGCCGTCATATAAAACTGATAGCAGTTCCATCCCTATCCGAGGCAGCGGCAGCAGCTGTATAGCAGTAGTGCAGATCTCTACTGACAACTGATCATACATCAACAGCGGGCGGTACGTCTTCAGACCACCCACATAGTAGGCAGCTAGTTTGACAAATATTGGCTATCATCTCTTATATATTCCTGCTATTGCTGTCATGCTCTGCCTTGTCTCTTGCCTATGATAGTAGACATGCCTTACTGTTATTTTTATTGTTATCATTATTACTGTCACTGGCCTCACATTATCATCTGCTACTTTCTATCAGCGAGCCTTGTGTTTCGTGTCTGATACGGACCAGCTGAGAGCAAGTCCAGCCTGTCAGGACAGAATAGGTTACTCTGGGTGCCCGTACACGCAGTCCGCTGGTTTTGTTGTCGTTATGTCATACCGTTTCCCATCGGTGACAGAGGTTGTAAGATGCTGACGCTGCCGAACTTGGCCGAATAGCGGCAACCATGGGGCTGCATATAATTCATCTGGTGCCTATGAAAGCAGCATCACTCATTCATTGTGAAGCAGCGAACAGCTTGTTATCCGGTACATTAACCGTGATTATGGATGAACCCGTAGCACATCCATCGTGGCTCTCCGTCAGTTCATCCACCAACGCTGACACTGCCGCTACTGCCGATGTACTTACACTAATGGACATGTGACTCGCAGTCTGAACAACGTCGCGCTGAGTCTGAGAACATGGCTGACCGTCGATTCTTCTGTCTGTGTTTGCAGTCAAGGGACACTGTCTTCTCTTCCACCTCCTCATCAGTCAGCATGGTCGGCCATGACGTGGAGAAGAAATGCAGCCTGATCGCTCGGTTTTGCACAGATAGCCTGGATAACTATGCAGAGCAGGTAAGTGCCTTGATACAATGCTCTCAGGAGCTCAACAGCATCACTTGGGCCTTAGTCGGGTTTGACTGAAATTTGGCAGTAGTTTAAAAGGAAATGAATGGGTTGTTACATACCGTAGTTAGGGTACACCTAGATTGGATCGTGGAAACACTTACAAATACAGTATTAGGAAGGAAAAATTGGCAAGCTAGAATTAGCCCCTCTAGTTCGATTTCCTTCTGTACAAAAGTTTACTGAAAGCGTTTTATGACTCACAAGAGTGATACTCAAGGCCATTTAGCATTTAGCTGCTGGCTGTTTTCTGTGTGCATCTGTGAAAGTATCCAGTAAATTACCTATCTCTATTTGTCTGTTAGCATCTACCTCCCTCTTCATCTACTTACCCCCTCCCTCCCTCCCTCCCTCCCTCCC
>ERZ1740065.1379-NODE-1379-length-14485-cov-11.797644_pt1 | contig 14485 bp, 6 predicted proteins | sample MGYA00581738_ERZ1740065 | MGnify/ENA primary metagenome ERZ1740065 (study PRJEB43018, sample SAMN04849749) | marine metagenome | isolation source: floating plastic debris | place: Pacific Ocean | collected 2008-09-01 | study: EMG produced TPA metagenomics...
TTGGCATCTGACAAGTTATTCAAAATAGCCGATGGCATGCTGTATGTTCGGCTAAAGCTATCGTATGCCTGCTTCTATATTTGTCACTCTTTCCGACAGATGTGCCATTGGCCTGTCCTGCCTGAAGATAAAGTATAACCTTTTCGCTCCCTGGACGTACGATGGAGTTTGTCTGAAGTCTCACGTCGTGAAAATCATTGAAGCAAAAAGAAGTCAGCTTCTTTAACACCTGATGGCCAAAGTCAATCCCAAGACACAATTCTACCTTCTCCGTATATCATGACCTTCTCAGACAATCATTACCTGCTACTGGAGAACTCAATCATACATGTACATCTATAACAGCATGTGTTTCCCACCCTGTCGGGCGGTGTGTTCTCAACATGAAATATAAATCAAAAATAATCATTGTTCTGATGAAAACTAGTCAACTGCATTTCTTTGCGCAGCATAACATTCAGCAAATTTTACAACAAGATAGAGCCAGCCATTAGTCTCCCAGCATCACTTGCAAGCCACTTGCAGCCTATAGAATGATAGAATTTACGACCTCATATGTAATGCCCAATTTTAGTATTTGTATTTCCAAATGATGCATGAATAAATTTCATTGACTGCTAAGCAATGGGATAACTAAAGAAGGTTTTTGCAGAGCTTTATGGTGTCTTAGGCATTACATACAATGCCAGCACAAGTTTTGAAGTAAAGGAAACACTACCTGGTCATGGTTATATCATCAATATACTTCTGCTGGCAGTTCTAATGAAATATTTCATTCATATTGACACCGTGATACATGGATGGCAATGTAATAGTAAATAATCTCTGATACACTCACCTGATTTTGCTGCTGCTGTGCAATGGTGACAGCAGAGAGCTCAAGAGACTGCAATGAACAACAATGCTCACGGCTTCTTTTCCACGCATTTTACTCCGTTATAAAAAAAAGGGAACCTCGCAACGTTCTAAGCAGTGGTCAGGCATAGCCACCTCAGCCCAGTTAGAGCCAAATGGGCAATGTAAACCAGAGTTCAGCCATCCAAACCAGTACTAGTGACCATAGCAGCACTGCGGTAGACGCGAGGAGGCTTTGTCTGCACTGTGAGTACCCAATTATATGTTCATTTATTATTTCATTATTAATGTTTTAGCTACGTTTTATTCAAGTGTTTTAGTCATTATATAGTATGGATGTCTCAATAAGCAACTTTCAACCACCTGAAAAATGCTGAGGACAATTACTGTCATCGAGTACTTCATGGGGTATCTGAGTAAAATAAAATTCTCTGATTCCATTTGATCTCTGCGTACGTCAAATCCCTTGGAGGCGAGTGTGATAAATAGTATAAGGATATTTTCTTCTTACAGTGTGAATGCATCAAATATGAGTTCACAACAAAAAAACATTCCTTTTCTCAGATATGTTAGCGGTGACCATGGCTCATTGGCATTTTCCTAGGACCTAATGGCTCATCAAAGTTTTCACCACAATTAATAACCGATTTGGGCATCTGTAACCCAACGTCAGTATCAACGTCAGTATCAACGTCAGTATCAACGTCAGTATCAATGTCAGTATCAACGTCAGTATCAACGTCAGGGGAGTATCGAGTTTGGGCTGTGGCGTAATATTTATGAACCACTGAAAAAACTAACAGCAATGTGGCAGACGTCCTGTCTGTATAACAATTAAATCAATTTCGATCGTGAAAAATTCCCTTAACGGCTATATTTTGATTTTGCATCTCACTGATCATCTTCACAGTGGCATTTTTTGAGAGTAATAACATATTCAGTTTTCTGGTTATCCTCCTGACTCTGCGCTGGACAATTTTTACTCTCTTTTTACTCTCTTTACTGTTCTTATGGAAGGCTTCTTGTCTAGGGCTATTTTAGGGTGGGAATAACTGAATACCGTTTCTTTGGATGGGCAGCTGTAAACTTAACCTTACCAGTAAGCAAGAAGTAGATGATTTTAAGGTGTGAAGTTGTGTGAATCAGTAAATATTTGGCATAGACTGAATGTAGCTGGCACTGTGAAGACCACACAAAATTTCTAAAGAAATGCTGCTGCAGTAGATATCAAAGCATCTATTCTCTCAATCTTAGATCTGGAACAATAGGACCTTCTTGTTTATCCTGGATGTAGCAGCTAAGAAATCCATGACAGAGTAAAATATATGAATATCAGCAGAGGCCATTTTTCATCTGCTTCGAATTTGGAGTTGTCTTCTCCTAAATCGATACCAATTCGTGTAGCTCTAGCTGCTCATGTGCGAGCCGAGTCCGAGAAGTCAGGATATCTACTTATTCTGGGACGAAATTTTCTTCTGATATTATCTACTTACACTGTCCAGGATCAGAGCGCAACTAATGATTCATTGAGTGGAAAACTCCAACGAGCAAGCAATGCAAGAACCTGATGCAAGTAACCTCAAACATGAATCATGGAGAATCAAGCCAAAATAATTGAAGATATTGTAGTATGAGAAATCCGGTGGATGGCTGGACCATGAAACAGATGATCGGGGGCGGATCCAGGAGTTTTCTTAGCTGACGCAGAATTCATCATGAACTAATAGCTGTCAAAAGGGCAACTTATGTCTGTTGACTGCCTAATGCCTTGTTCAGTGGTGATGATTGATGTTTATGTGGCTGTGGGATGAGTGCAGTCATGGTTTCCTTACATATTTACTATTGGTCAAGTGATTAGTTTCACAGAAGTAATGGTCAACCTTCGTGGCATTTTACTCACCCAGACAATCGCTTGCTTCCTAGTCCTTTGGTCTCTCATCTAACCCAAACAAATAGCTAGCTATCATTATCAGCTGTCATTCTGAGCAACAAAGATCTTTTTATTCATTCATGGTCAAGCTGGACAAGTGACTTCAAGTAGAACTCACAGGCGACACGTTAGAGAGAGGAAGTCGCTAGACTATAATCGACCAATCACTGAGCGCGTGACGTTTTATAGCGCGAAGAATCAATTGGCTGCATTAGTCCACCGAGTGGAGCCGTGTTTGACGTTACGTTGCGCAAGCCTTCAATCTGCGGATGTTTTGGCGCCAGCGTACACGTAGCTTTAGGCATCAGTTGCCTTAGCCCTGATGCATACTTGATGATCGACTAGCTGACGGTAAACAGTAATAAATTCCATGAACAATCAGCCCATAGTTAGTGGGTGAGTCTGTGGAGCATGAATCACTGTTCGATATGATTTAATTTCCCCATTAACTTACTGTTCAGTTCCAGCGGAGATAATACATTGCAACATTTCACAGCCTGCAATCAGAACTAGCATCAGCATAGCAATTTATTTCCAAAGTGTTTTATTTGGTATCACAGTATATCAGTAGCATGGTCATAAGGAAAGAAATGGGCCTGAGAAAATATGATGGCGAAAGATATTCGAATCAACGATATTTGATGCGATATAGGATTTTGATTCTGATGGTGCATTGCTACAATAAGGCTTGTCTTTTCTCATTGTATAGCTTCACAATGGTTTCCATCGCACAAAATCCAGTGTAGAACCAGGGCAGGGAAGGATGATAATCAACTTTGAGGCAGGCAAGACCTTTAGCGCACCTGGTGGAGTGGAGAGAAAAAATTAAAGTGATGTTTGCGTTTACAGATAAGTGCAGAAAACAGACCAGCAACAATGTGTGACTGTTTCACTAATACTACTGCTAAATATCAATAAGGTAAACTGCTAATTGCTATTAATTTGATTCGCTCATGGTATCCCATAATATCTCTACCTGCAGGGATACTTATTGATTATAGTGCGCTAAAATGGCAGGCGGGAGCCGAAGACAATTTGAAATACAAAGAAATCCGTCAACCAGTCTGCGAGGGATTTAGAGAGACATTCAGCCAAATAGCATTCAATTAACACAATGATATTAGGTAAAATCATAGTAGAAGCTATTATGGATGTACTCACGGCTGTTCTTGGGAGCATTCTTCTAGGAATGAGCTGGCGCAGACCTCACAGCATCCAAAACAAGGGTCAGGCATCCGTTTCTCACAATCACTAGTTATTGGTTCACACTGAAAGAGTTTAGAATAGCCTCGAGTTAACGCAAAACTGCTGCTGTAGTGAGATTAAGTTGAAGGATGGTGTCGCTTACTAACCTTAGCAAAGTCATCTTTAGTGCATGGCGTACAGCTCAAAGCCGCGGTGGCAACAAAAAGACACGCAAGAGCTATGACAACCTTCATGTTGACTCTATCTGTAACTGATCTACTCTCACTGAACGGCTTGTGGCCATGCCGTCAAGCATTAGTGGGTTATATACCAATGAGAGGCAATGAGGCATAACATCTTTCCGCCACAGTGATTGCGACGTCATGCATCTACCATTACAGCCCGTAAATAGAAGTATCATAGCTAGTTCTCAGTAAACAAGGTGGTGTAATAAGAGGAAACCCATTCATTCTTATGAATCGATGCCAGGTTTGACAGCATCAACACCAATTTCCAACTGCCACCTCACCAGTCGGCTATTTGCGTTATGACAGATATAGCGGTTAGGAAATACTTCAAGCTGCTATACAAGGTGGGTTGCCATCTAGGCGATAATAAAGCTAGAATGGTTGCGTCAGGCACTTAGTGACGTACATGTAGGGAAGATTTATCACCTCTATTGATGCAACCTTCATATGCTTCTACTTCTATAGGCTGTTTTGGCACCCTTGCCTGAAATAATGTTGTGTAGTGATAGAAATATACCCGTGATTCTACCTATGAACGGATTGGTGCTGGAAGGGGTTGAGTATGATTTACCCTGTTTACACTGCAAGTAGTGTCATAGCATGTCTGTGAAACTATTACCTATCACATCGTGATCAAACCTCGCCATATCATAAAGACCATACCATTAATTGAGGGAAGAAAAAACTTGTGCCATGATTATGTGAAGGCGAGTATGCTGGTGAACCAAGGATGTGCATTGGTTCTATTTACTTTGTCTCACTCCGGAATTCCCACTCGATGTATGAGTCACTTAATGCATTACTTGGCCGTGCTCCATATGCCATCAAATACTGGGAGTAATTCATAGGAATGCCATTGTCATCATGCCACTCTTGGCTTCAAACTGCAGGAACCAGAGTGTTGCTGAGCAATTCACGATTGAATGATGATGGTGGTATTAAAACAGTGGATCAGAATGCCTCTCAACGACCTTAGGTTCTCCAATAACACAATTCACACCAGATGATTGATGTAGAGGCAATTGTTGCGATCACCGGGTTTCCATGGATCGAACTTGGTGCATACTGAGGCTAGTGCGCACCATGGAAAGGGTTTGGTGCGAACCCAAACCGCGTTAAGTTAATTCGCACTCGTAGCACGAACTAGCGTGATCTGAACCGGGTGCGCACCATGGAAAAGGGTTAGTTCGTACTGTTTTTTCGGTACGCCCTAGTGCGCACCTCATTAGTTCCATCCATTGAAACCCGATGAATGAGACACATAACTCACAAAGCCTGTAGAGCCTCTATCGGCGTTGGAATATCTAATTATAGTGAATGTTATCATGATAATCTACTCTTCTTGAATAAATGCTTGTTTTCTGACAGTTACTGATCGCAGTGCTACTAATTGTACAACATCCGCTCATGAAAGCTACAAAATGTTCTGTAAAATCATCCTGTTCTAACACGTATTCTATTTCAAGACAAATGCTAATGACGTTGCGCGATGACATGCGTGATGGTTGCTCATACTGAATAAGCTGCATCATCCGTCTCATAATCATTCACAGAATTCTAGAGATTTAATTTCATGTTTACGGCCAATTGAAGGAATAAATATCATGAATGATACCTTGCTCGTTCTAATTTGGGAAAAACTATGTTACATATGCGTAACAAAATATGCATTTTTTACTCTTCTATTGGTAGAGGCCCTAGTTCCGTTAATGCCGGTGTTAAGCTTTAGCTAAAGCAGGCTTCAGTGCGGCAAAAGCGTAATAAAAGCAGACAAATGCAAGCATAACATTGGTGGAACACTGGTGTATGATTTCGGCGCGCCTACCGATAGAACAGTAAAAACTGTCACCAAACATAACAGACATACAATCATTGCAGCTAAGTTGAGTACTTCCAAGCTTTAAGAGCCGTGTTGCTCTATCTAAGACTCTGCCTCAAGTTTTTTAATGGTTCGTAGGACAAAAGTCACAATTCCCGAAGTGTTACACACAATCTTATCATAGTTTCCGTTCGCAGATGCTAATAAGAAAGGAATTACCGGGCATCTAGTCTGAATAGCACAAGAACAGAAATATATTTTAGCATGATACATCACTTGAAGGCTAATGGGCATTTAAAACTTGTAGTTTTATTGATGAGATATTTTATGGAAAATATCCAGTCTGTAGCTCAAAAGCATCTAAATATGCTTTCTGTGTCAGTTCGGACGATAGGTGATTCTTAACGGATTTTTTTCCTTTGTCACAACCAGCTTGGGTGAGCAAGTACCGGTATAGAACCATGGCAGAGAAGGATTGTAGTTTGTATAGACGCACCTTAGATGGCTAGCACATCTGTAAAGTCACACTGGGATATTACAATGTGAGCGCATGTAGATTATAACGCAGATATAGCCTCTAAAATGTCTGGTTATTTTGATGAAACAATATCTGGCCAATGCCTCCGAGACATGCAAGCAGATTAAAATATATCTGGGATATTAAAAAAAATTATAGGAAGGAGACAGAGCATGAGGTGAAGGTGGAAATAGAAGAACTGGTGGATCTGTTTTCAAAAGTACGGTTTTGTCATCCTCCTGTAGATATGCAAGAACACTCCTGCGTTTGTGCTCCCACATGCTGGATGCATGCATATTGCCAGGAAGATTACAAAAACTGTGCTTTTTGAAACAAATCTACCAGTTCCTCTCTATCAATCTTCACCTTTGTCGACATGCGTACACACTCTCGCATATTCGCGAGCACACCCACATACGCCCACATGTGCACGCATATGCTGCATGCATGCCTATTGACAGGAGAATGACAAAAGCCAAAAGCACACCAAGAGTCCATTGTCCAAAAACTCTATGACCATACTGGTCATTTTCACGGGAAAATAACCTTTCTCTGTTCTCACACAGTTATGCAAAAATTCATATGAAATGTAGAACAAAACCAAAATTCTGATAGACAACTTACGGTGCGCCTTGGCTACAGGAAGCCCCTCTACCTCCAGCACAGACTTTACAGCATCCGAAGCATGGGTCAGGATCCAGCTGCTCTCGGCACCCCAGTCGTGGACACTGCAACAACCACTAGTATATATTCGAACTCAGTGGTTCATGGAACACTGAAAATATTACTGCGTAAATTGACATCAGTAGTGCAACTGAGCGGAAACTACTGGATAGACTGACTGCTAACCATCGTCAGAGAAGGAAAATAGTTGGCAACCAACTGAGACAGTTTCTCTGGTAGGATAGTCGTCTCTGAACTGATTTTTCTTAGGAAATGCTAAAATCAACCGATAAAATGTGTTTCTCTTTGTAGTCTCATGCCGCATGTTCCAATGTGTTTAGTAGGTTCAGCGCATCTACAGCTCATTGTTAGAGCAACGATTTCACCAGTTACCAATATATCCCCTTCAGTTCCTCCACTCTCCCATCCTTCCCTCCCATACCTCTCTACCACTCCATCCCTCCCTCCCATACCTCTCATCCCTTTCCAACTCTCACCCATTTCTTTCTTTAGGTCAGCTAGAAACTGATTTTACACAGTCTAATACCTGAAAATTCACACTGTATTGAAATCGATATTCCCGCTACCATGTTCTCTTTGATAGTTGCCATGCACTGCTGATATCTGATAGTTATTAATATTCTACTAATATACGTACCTCTGCCTTGTCCTGGATGGTACATTGTGTGCACGAGAGAGCCAGGGTATATACGATGACACTCAACAGAATGACTGTTACCTTCATAGAGAGCATCTTGACGGTACGCCGCACTAGTATAGATCTGACTCTTGCTTCGGTGAGAATCTTTTTATACCTCTAATTGCAGACGCGTGACAAAGTTGTGACAGAGCTGAAAATGAAAAAGCTATTAATAGGCCATGCCAAGAAACAATTTTATTGCTTTTGGCATGTTTTGCTTCTCGAGATACCAGCAGGTCTTTCGCAGATGTGTCATTGTTTCACTGGTCCAATATTGGAGTATCGTACCAAAATGTTTGACACTGCTACAGCTTTGGGTCTGACGCCAATAGGTAACATTACCAGTGATTCCATACTATCAGCATGATTCCATCTACACAACTGCAATTCGAATTACTTTGGTGATGGAAATAATTGACAGTGCTGGGAGAAGAAAGGAGCCATGAATTTGAGTAGAGACAGTAGTGGCGGCCACATAATGAACACTTGGTCTCTTCATGCATGAGCTGTGAATATTTTCCTATGGATAATCTGGTTGACGCATGCATAGTCTGTGGAATCTGCTGCACTAGACTACACAAAGGGCTTGAGGGACAGAACCACACTCTGACTCTCAATATCTAGCACTGGTAGATATATGGATACTGTCCCTTGAGGTGTGAGATTGATTGACCAGAACCTGTGACTGCTGCTTCGGCTGCCATAGCCAACGGTTTTCACTTCTGATGTTGTTCAGGATACTACAACCCATTATAAGCTATTGCCCAACAATTACGTACTAAAAACAGGCTCCAAAGTGTTAGCTCAACTGGGTTTTAAACCCTATTAGGCTTCTTCGCTCAGATGAAGTACATAGGATGCGTCCAAAAACTACTGTGCCCAGCGATTGTATTGCTTCAGTGGTTTCAAAGCCTGCATGCGGTTGCTGCGTGATCTTCAGCAGCTCATTCTGAGTGGCTCAAGGCACAAGCTTGTGCGTCAATATCATAACTAGTGCCAGCACAACTGGCCAAAGCTCTTACTCATCACACATCAGCTGACGACACATACATGTATGCATCATCAGTTGCATGGTCAATAGAATGGCCTCAAAACTTTTCACAAAACTGTAGCAGGATCACTGTTGCTCATGTTAGTATCTACCAAATCCAATGGTATAGCAACTTATATGAGTCAATAATCTGTCACTGAGATTTCGACGGAGGCACGTAAGCCCTGGCTAATACGCACAGATAACACGCAATAGGCACTTAGGAGACCCAAAATCAGTATTGTGAACCCAAATGGCAGAAGTAGTGTAATTTGGTGCTATGAAGGTAAAAATTCTACATGCTGTCTTGATGCTCAACAAATCAAATAAATCGGTGTCTGTGGACGTTCGGTGTCCACAGAGAGCAGCTAAATGATGTGAGGTAATGCGGCACGTTAACTCGACCAAATGCTCTAAAAGATTTATATCTACGAGTAAAATTCGAGGGTTGGCAACTCTACCCCCAAATTGATTTGTAAGACAAACTACCTGTTTGGAGCCATGAGCACTTTGGCAGTCAAGGTATATAGAGCCGGAGCAGGGAGCTCATCACCTGGGTGACCAACCATGTGACCTTAGTCTCAAAAAGCTAGCATTTCAGTCCCTTTGACACTTTGTACGATTTTTCCGTAGATCATCTCCAAAAGTATCCTGCAGCTAGATATGACAATTTTAACCACATTTATTTCATCTTGCGTGAGATTTGCAGGACATGAAGTTTTTTGTTCCAAATATGACCTTCTTACTACCGGCATAGATCCACTTAGAAAAAATTTTTCAATTTGGGTTGTTTCGCACGCAGAAGAGCTTACAGACAAGAGCCAAGAGATAGGAAGTATCAGAAGATCTCTATAGTAAATCACATATTTAAATTTCACGCATGCAATCAGATTTACTCTAAACAAAGGCTAAACCACTTTTTTCATAGAATGTTTGAGTTGCCTTCTTGTACTTTTATTTTTTCAGGCGAGAAAATCTAATACTGCCTCTGGTCAGTCATCAGGCAACAAGCATACCACCTGACAGTGTCAGAGCTGCTAATAAGAGAGAGAACGATAAGGTTATACGCTTACAAAGTGGTTAACAGAGGCCACGTAGATAAAACTGTGCAAGGCTTTAATCAGAGTGGGATCAGGCGTTGAAAATTCACTTTCCCTGGTAATGAGTACAATTAAGTCAATCTCCCACTCTCCATATGCTTGTCCTAGCTTACAGATGAGTCAGCTGCTGTCATTTCTTGCATTCAAATGAACCCCAACCATCACTAGACTTGTGTTTGTTATCATAACAACTACTGTAGAACTGGATTTGGTAGCGACGCAAATGTTAGCGCTTTCATGAAAATGGACTAGAAATAAAAATAATAGCGATCTAATGACAGCGATCCCATAAATGGGAGGACAACTCCCATATAAGGTATAATGGGTATATTTTCTATAGCGGAATCCAATGATAGCAATCATTTTTTGTCACTATTTTTGCGGCTATTAGACCACTGCTATCAAATCCGGTTCTGCAGTAGATGGCTGTTTGAGTCCTCTGTAATGGGATTAACGTGTGTTGATTAACTTAGCAAATATCACTGATAGAGCACCAAAATCTCGCTTGAACATCATAAAAAGAAGACAAGAAGACAACTCCAACGCATCATCAAGCAAAGGTGTTTACTCTTACTTTAGAGTGAATAGTATTCTATATATGTAATCTACATATATGATTTACTATAGATATATACTGCTATTGCCTATTTCCCGGCTCTTGTCTTCAAGGAAAAAGATGTACATACATACATTAACTTTTTTGAGAGTTGTTTGCTATCACCAATGAGCTGGTCCCTAAGATTTTCACTCTTTGCATTCCCTCACTAAGAGATAGCACTGGAGACAGATGTGATATTGATAACTCAAGTCAAGTTGGAGTTTAGCTACAAATTTCACTAGCATTTGAAAGAAGTTCGAGTGTCATTGCCTGAGCTTGTGCCCTTGGTTTATTGTCTACAGCATTGTAGGTTGTGCAGCGCAGTGCAGTTTGTGCACATTTTGCAGTGCAGTGCAGTTTTTGCACGTTTTGCAGCATGGCTGGACCTCTAGGCAAAGAGTCACATTATCTTCAAAGCCACATGTTGCTACTTAGTCCAAATGAACTGCATAAACTCTTTCATTCATACAGGAATGCTCAATCCAATGTACATGTCTTACACAATAGCACTATGTAATCACCTTTTCTGGGATCAGATGGCCGGTGTGTCATAGATGGGTGCCTATCTGATATTGGACAGGGCTTATATGATGTGTTTTGGGTCTATATGATGTTTGATGGGGGTCCATCGGATGTTGGATGGGATCCATCTGATGTTGGGTGGTTCTCAGGGATATCATATTATGTTAAAGTCATTCCAAGTCTGAAAGACACTAGACCAAAGTTGCCTGCGTGAGATATTCCCCTGTCAAGTCTTTTTAACCTACTTTTCAGCGGTGTACATGCCTGCTTGTAAACTTCCGTGCTATCATTTACTAACGGCCATTACAAATCCAAAGTGGAAATACAGCATCTTCGCTTCACTCTAGTTATGCTGGTCATCTGAGTGAAAGTGTATCAATTTAGCAACCACCCATTAATTTATAGTGGTAGCTTTTAGTATCAGCTCTGTACGACTTACATACTGGTCCCGAGATGGTGAAAGTGGCAAAACCAGGCCTACTTCATTGTTTGCAATACACATTCTAGAACCATCTGCATCCGAGTTTACACTGAGGACAACTAAATCTTACCTAGAGATGTATCCAGTGCAACCAATCACACTTGGGGTCCCTACTTCATACACCCTTATGAGTCATCGATAGGCTGTGTTCAACTGCTGGCTTGATTTTCTGCGTCAAAATTCCTAATTCCAGCGATATCTATATAATTTAGTTTGAAAGTTGTGAAAGCTGTGGTTCATTCCCATCCTTCTGGCCAATGGAACGCTGTTTGTTTGGTGTTGCAGGTGATGTTATGAGAGTGAGAATCAGCGAATATGTACCAGTATAAAGAGGTAGTTGAGAATGTTTTAGCTGAATAAGCCATGAGTGTTGCAAACCACATACTTCGAGCTATAGGCGTAAGCAACTTCAAATTTTCACTTGATTGCGTTGTTCAATGAGTACGGTTCAATTCTTAGCAAATCATCATCATGGTATAACATTATACAACCAGACATATGACCCTACCCATGGACTGCTTGGCTGTGGACTGAGAGGCCTAGATTCATTTGTGGTCGGAGACATATCAATGTATTCAAATATGAAATTCGTTGCTGCCCAACTAAGCACTCAACAACTACAGGACAGAGTGGGGGGAACTAAGGAGACAGCCGGCTGTGCCAACGCCATGCATGCAGCACTAGCTTTCCTCTCAGTCTATTTGGCACAGTTTTATGGGGAAGAACTCACGTAACTATCAACAGCCAGTATCTCCCATAACATCACTTCAAGCATATCTTCGGATGCCCGTCATCATCAAATATTGATAAGCTGTCGAAAAAAGTGCTTTTTTATTGAAAATCATGCTATTGGCACTAAGACGAACAGCTCAGTGTTGACATTTATAGCTTCTTGGCTAGCGCTCAGAAATTGCTGTCGGAAAGCTTTGCTCCATCCGGCTTGTCTAGCCAACTGGAGGAACCACTATTTGGAGCATCATGGTAGCGCAGGTCACAAGGGTAAAAACTTCCATTCAGATCCTCGTCCTACAAGTGCCATACTTCAAGTGAGCATGCTGTGTCGCTTGTCTTACCCATGATAGAGTAACAGAGTCATCGTTGTGACTTATCCATCAAATCAAATAAACAACTGCCACTGTACTGTTATTTGAAAATCCTCTCGCGTCGTGAGACGAAGTTAGCTGGTACGGCCCCACCAGTGTTATTCCGTGTTATGAGAGCTAGAACTAGAATTACCTTCTAAAAACTTATTGAACGTGTGGATGGTTCCAAATATTTACTGCAATGGAAATAACTGAAGGAGTGATTTGAAGAAGATATGGCTGCTAGGCTTTTGTCATCATCCCGTACATTCTTGTGCGTCAGCATGTGCGGGAGTGAGCGGGATTGAGCGCAAAAATTGAAAGGAGAGTGACAGCAACCGGTTGCTATAACAATAGCTGAATCTTATAGAAGGCCTCACACCCAAATATACATAGTTATCATTTCATTTGAAGGCATCGTATTGATGGCAGAATAAAAATCCACCAGCAATCATCAATGGATGTGCAAGCATAGCCTGAGTCAAGTATGACAACACATTTCATTCAAGGTTTGCAGTGCCCAAACAGCAGGAGGTAGCTAATGATCTCAGGCTAAATAATATGGCAATTATAAAATGGTGCAACGTGTCTTCCTACCACCACATCATCCGCTACCATCATCTGATTGTCTAGCATAGCCTCAGAGAGCAATGGATTCCAAGCTGATCCTGTTTCTCGTACTCGGGTGCCTCGTAGGTAGCAATATGGCACTCACATGCATGCCTTGTAACCAGGTAAAGTGCTCAAACCCAGTCGGTTGCTGGCACACAGTGACTGATGCTTGTGGCTGTTGCAAAGTATGCGCTGCGAAGAAAGGACAGGACTGTGGACTCTGGGTCAGGTACGTGAAGGAACCTGCTTTTAATCCTACACTAACATGTTTCATGCTCTGACCTGTTAGTGATAGAGTGGTATTTATGTCATTTTGAAGGAAGTGCCTGCCTTGGTTGAAATGTGTGGCAAAGTTCCCGACTGAAGAGCCTGTCCGTGTCGGTGGGATCTGCCAGAGCCCATCCTACAAACTCATTATCTAACGCTACCCAATAATTGATGTGACATGACTATCAGCTTTAGTAATTTGCTAGTATATATATAGTTTTAATCCTACCTGTTATTATAACAAAATACATGATACAATTAGTGAGTGACAGAGCAATTGAATTATATCGTATGTGGAGTGATTCCAGAACTTCTTACGACCGGTGGAATGAAGTTTGGTATCCTCTCACAACATGATGCCTTACCTTGAAAATAGATATGCTATTGAAGCTAAGGATTGCCCTTCATGATTCCCATCAGTAGATTAGCCATTGTAACACAATACCCTAGGAGAAGAGAGGGTGAGAGTTAAGGTTGGTCCACACTAGACGTGTTTTCATGTGATAGTCACGCTTGCGACAAATTCCTTTCTATTTTTAGCTTGCGAGTGTCAAGGTGAACTGATGCTGGCTACATCCAGCAGATTTGAATTATCACATGACACATGACACTCTCACTAAAGCACTCTTTGATTGGCTATCTAGTTCACAGAAAATATGCAGTCATAATAGGCATCTGTATAAAGTTGCATCAGCCCTGCATAAAATTCCAAGATAATTGCTGATTGGTTTTTCAGATTCTTACGGCCAGTTTGTTTGCTATGTATGCCAAATCGTCAGCCGCAACTGGCACTTGAAAATACGTCTAGTGTGGACCAGGTTTTAGTGAGAGAGAGAGAGAGAGAGAGAGAGAGAGAGAGAGAGAGAGAGAGAGAGA
>ERZ1740065.1380-NODE-1380-length-14478-cov-5.077931_pt1 | contig 14478 bp, 14 predicted proteins | sample MGYA00581738_ERZ1740065 | MGnify/ENA primary metagenome ERZ1740065 (study PRJEB43018, sample SAMN04849749) | marine metagenome | isolation source: floating plastic debris | place: Pacific Ocean | collected 2008-09-01 | study: EMG produced TPA metagenomics...
AAAATATTACAGTAGGAGATAATGCTCAGGTTGATCAGGGTCAAATTGCGACTCAGGATGTCACTAAGAGGTTAGCCAGCCAACTGTCCATTAACTCCCAATTACTGGGTGCAATCTACAGCGAAGCCATTAATGGGCGCATCGATACCCAGTTACAAGCTGAGGTACTAGTAGACCTAGCAGATACTCTGGCAGCAGATCAAAAGCGTCAAATTAGGCAGGAGCTAACTGCGACAACCGGAGTTTTTACTGCTGCTTCTCAAGTCATGCTGAGTATCACACCATCTGCTGAAGGAGGTGAGCTATGAACACTTTCTTTTTCCTGTATTTGGTTCAACAACTCGATCCTACGTTGATACTTCGTGATACTGAGAATTTGGTGACTACCATCTCTCAGAGCTTTAGCCAAATTATTGAAGACCTGTTGACTCAGCCAGGAATATTCACAGCGCTAACCAACTATGCTCGGATTATCACCCTTACTGCTTTTGCCTATTTTCTGGTGCAGTGGATTCGAAGAATGATAAGTGGTCAAGAGGTGATTTCTCAACTGGTATGGCCAATACTCTGTCTATTTTTGTTATCCAATGGGGGCAAACCTTTAGCAGAGATAGGGTTAGGTGCACATGGAATCGTTATCACGATAACGCAAGGGGTTTTACAGCAGACTATTCAAGGTGTACAACTCCAAGAAAATCTCCAACGTGCCCTGGCTCGTGGCTCAGCAACACAGGTTGCTGCAGTGTCAGAACGCCTATGTGCCACTGCTCCAGAGGGACAACGGGAACAGTGCCGTCAGGAGCAATTTGAGTTACTTAAGGCCAAACTTGCAGAGGCTGAGCAAACCTCTTTCTGGGATTACTTTAGCTTAGAAAAGTTGAAAGAGAGTGTTATCGGTCAATTAGGTTTGACTATTGAAATGGCACTTGTCTCAACCATTTTCTACACCATCGCTACGGTGGTGGTATGGGCACTTGAAGTCGCCATGATTGTGCTCCTGGTGACTTCCCCAATCGCCGTTGCTCTTTCATTACTGCCACTGCCAGGACGCCCGCTTGCTGTTTGGATTGCGTCCTTTATAGGGCTCGCAGTTGCAAAAATCGGCCTGATTGCGTCTAACGCCATTGCTGCCAGTGTCACCGTCTCAGTTGAAGCTAATCTCAATACCCTTTTGTTGCCGTTATTTATGGCCCTTGGGTCGCCTGCGATCGCAGCAACGTTAGCTGTCGTATCAGGAGGAGGGGCCTTTCTTTCCGTGGCAGGTGGCCCTGCAGCCTTGTCTATCCCCTTGGCAAAAGCAGGCCGGAATGTAATTCGAGAGTTAAGGAGGTCATGATATGAGTCCCTTGATACCAGAGCATAAGACACCAAGTCGTATCCCTGCTCTGATCAGTATTGTTGCCGTTCTTCAGCTTGCATTACTTGGCTCATCACTACTTCAGTGGAGAGTTTTAGCCCATCGCTTTAGCAAAGGCCAAGCGTACATGCAAACCCAGACGGGTGATATCTACCCGCTCAAGCCAATTGATTCACGCCGGAAAAACCCTGAGGTGATTCAAGCATTTACTATCCGAGCACTCATGCTGTTGTTCAATTGGCCAGGTCCACAGCCCAATGCTTATGGGCATATAGAGCCTGACAAAGGAGTTGTTGTTGATATTGGTAACAATGGAACTGCCCGTGTGCCCAGCCATATCGCAGTTGCTAGCTTTCTGGTCACACCAGGATTCCAAGAAGCGATGCTGAAGCGCATTTCCGAGGTAGTTCCTCAAAACTATTTTGATGGCTCAATTGAGGTACTTCTTACCTTAGATCAGGTTACTCTTCCCAAGACAACAGATGTTCCAGGTCAATACGAAATCATGGTCGTGGGCAATCGCCATGTGGTTCGAGAGTCCAAGCTTCCTGGTAAGCGTGTGCCTTTTAACAAAATAATTACGCTTCAAGAAGCGACTACATCCCTGGTGCCAGTGGGAGAAACGCCTATAGAGCAAAAAGTTTACGGTGTGCGTCAGGCTGGATTTTTGATTGTTGATATTCGTGATATTTCATCAAAGGAGAATTGATTATGTACAGCCAAGAGTTTGATAAAGAGCAGAGTGCTGCTGAGATTGGTTTAACGTTACCAGCATTGACCATAGGCGATGTTATAGAAGAGCATTGGTCCGAAGAAGACCAGCAGCAGTTTGAACAACTAAATGATGAGCGTAGGTGGGGAGATCATCCGGTTAAACGTGCTTTAGCATTAGCCGTGGTATTTGGCGGATTAGGATTCATGGGCATGTTATTACTTCGTCCTCAGTCTTCATCCCAACAGCAAATTGCTCAAGATTCTCAGAAAAATTATTTACTTGAGGAGAATCAAAAACTTAAGGAACAGAATGCAGAGCTAAAAGCGGAGCAAGCTCTTAATAAGCAATTAGAGCTACCATCATCAGAAGCTGCAGATAGTAAGCAAGACGAAATACGTGATTCAAAGCTACAAGATGAGACTGCTGTAAAAACGCCACCACATCCTGAACTATCAGTCCCACCTCCTGTAGTCAGCCGACAGGCACCATTACCACTAGAACGTATTCCTGTCCCAACACGACCAATCTTTCAGGCATCCACACCTCTACCAGCCCCCCCACGGTTTAGTCGCCCAAGCATTCCTACACCAGTACCTGTTCCTGCTGTGCCGCAGGAAGCGCGTCCTCTTCCTCCAGCAGTGTCACCTCCCACTATGGTTGCTGAAGCACCAAAAGCTGATCCGCCCCAGGAATTGATTCAGGAAGAAAAGCCTGAAGAAGTACTCGTTGCTGGGTTACCTACTTCACCTCAACCTATTGCACGAGCCTTACCTGATCCAGCCCCCGTTAAAACAGTGCTTACTGGCACCCGTGCTGTTATTAGACTAGACCGCAAGATTGAGTGGTCAAATGGAAGACGACCCAGCGGAGCAATTACAGCTCGATTGACAGAGCCTCTCAAAGATGGAGGTGGTTCGTCTTTCCTTGAGTCAGGTACACGGCTGGTGCTAAGCGATCAGGGACTTACCAAAGATGGAGAGGTTCACTTAGATGTTGTGGCATATCAACATCAAGGTAAGGAAAAGGCTTTTCCCTCTGATGCGTTGGTCATAACCACTGAGGATGGAAGTCCGGTTATTGCTCATAAACAGGGGAACCGTCAAATCCTTACTGCCGATGCTGGAGACATTATCTTTGATGCTTCTGTTGAGGAAGCTTAGGAACTGGTTGATCTTTCAATTGGTGGGTTAGGTGGTGAGATTCTCAGTGAGGCTTTGGATCGTACCAAGGCCAATCGCGGTAGTCTATCAGAGCCTCCTGCACTAGAAAAACACGTACTGGAAGAAGATGCGGAGTTAGTAGTAGAGGTTACTCAGCCAATTGAGGTCATTGATGAATCGACATCAGTGCCTACTGAAGAACCCCCTTCTTTGAACACTCCTGAACTTGACCCTGTTGAGTTACCAGCTCCCACATCGGAGATTGCGATCGCACCAGGACCAGCAGCAGCAGCGATACCCTTACCGCCAGCTCCGGCTCCAGTACCTTCACCAGCTCCTCGCTTTACCGTCTACCCACCGCTATCTGAGACAGAAGTAGAACAAGAATTACCCACGCTGGAGCAGCTTAGAGCCGGTGTGATTGACCGAGACCGTGGTACGTATCTCGTCTCAAGTAGGGAGGTAAAACAATGAGGTCTACTCATTTCAATAAAGTGCTCCTGTTTGTAGTGACCTGTCTATTGGTGATTGACTTACTCAAACCACCAGCAGTAGGCCAATCTCCTGAAACACTGCCCGATTTCAACACATTTACCTTTGATTCACTCGTTTTCCAGACTCCAGGTGCTGTGGATTTAAGCGGACTCATCTCTACCCTGGGATACGATCCGTCCCGACACTGGGAGGCTGGAGAAACCCTTGCAGCAATAACCGAACTGGCTGACTTTGGGGGAAGTTTTCCCTACAGTCTTCGATCTATTACTCAGGCATCGGGCATTAACCCTGATGGCTATCGATTGTCTGACATTGCAGGTCTAATTGGTAGCCAAACTGTTGCGGATTTAGTAATGGCTATTCCAGCTTTGGATGCTGAATCAGTTATGGCAGTGCCTGCGATCGCAACCCTGCTTCAGCACTATGGAGTAGGGTATACCTCGGTAGATAGCGTTGCTGATGTCCTCAAACATCCTCAGTTAGCGGCTCTATCTTTGGGAGCTATTGACCTCTCACAATTATCGCTGTCTGCCTTACCAGGATTAGCTGATACATCCCTAGATAGCTTTCAAGGGTGGCAGACTACTCGATTCTCAGATGTTCGTGGTTTGAGGGAATTATCTATATTCTCTTTTCCATCATCTGAGCGCACATCGCCATCAGATTTATTTCCCCAACAGCAAGATTCAGATATTCGTAGCCCATTAATCGTCCAGGCCGACATCGTATTTGGGCCAGCTGAGCAAAAGGCACTGAGACCGGTTACTGGCAGTTATATCGAAGGGTTCCAAGTACCGTGCCAGCAACCGGAGGGATGTCCCCATATCGAGCTAACAGGGCAGTGCGTGTTGGGTGACTGTTTACAGTTAGCAACTATGACACCCCTGCGGGGTAAGCAGTGGATCAACGGACGTTACCACCATGTTCTAGGAGGAAGTGGCTTACTGATAGGACTGGAGCCTACTGGCAGGCATCCCCCACCGTTTGAGTTTGACTTCAAGCTCGTTCTGATTGACACCGACGAGAGTAGAGGAGAAGCCACTTTTGGACTCTATACCCATATCTGTACGCCTGTTGGCTGTACCCCGCATATTATTGGGCCGCTCCCGCTTTATCGCATTCAAGAAAAAGGACTGCTTTTGATGTAACTCTGGAGCTTTTTACTATGAATGTTAAGACTGTTGAAACACAGATACCTTCCAACATCAACAATTTTGAATTGTCTCGTTTGCCTTTTTCTCCAAGCATATTGATGCTCATAGGATTGTTGACACTCTACGGAGTACTTGCGATCCTACAAGATCGTGGGAGTGGAGATAAGTTGGCATCAGGGCGATTTGCAGGTGCAAAAGAACGCAGACATGCCCAGGAAAAAGCTATAGAACAGATGGTGATGCGTAAGCACAATGCTGTTGCCTTCTACATTGGTACGCCTACGAGTCGAGATGATCGACGACCGTTATATTTTCCTGATGCCCAGCGTTCTTCCATCATTTTGGGAGGCCCTGGCTCGGGAAAAACCTTCAGTTTTATTGATCCTGCATTACGTTCTGCCTTAGAGCAGGGTTTTCCGACAATGCTCTATGACTTCAAGTATCCTAGTCAGGCCAAGATTGCCTCCTATGCCATGAGTCTAGGGTATGAGGTACATATCTTTGCACCAGGCTTTCCAGAAAGTGGGGTAATTAATCCTCTCGATTTTCTTCGATCTCCCACTGACACAGAAACAGCCAGACAGTTGGTCTCAGTCATGAATAAAAACTTTCGAGCCCTCACCAACTCTAGTGGCAATCGTTTTTTTGATACAGGGGGGGACCAGATTGGGGAAGGCGTTCTAGCCTTAGCCGAGTCTACTGATTTTCAAGACTTACTGATGGCTCAAACCGTCTTGTCATTGCCTAATCTCCCAGAACGATTAGCAGCAGCAGAGCATATCGATCCTTGGATTCTTAAAAGCTTTGCTCAGTTAATTAGCTCACGGGAAGCATCAGAAACTGTCTCCGGCCTCATTGCCAGCGCTACAGAGGTATTTAGCCGATTTATGAAGCCTAATATCCTGAGTGCTTTTTGCGGTGCATCAACTATACCGCTGGACATCCATGACCGTCAGCTTTTGATATTTGGGATGGATCGCCAACGTCGTGACATTGTGGGACCAGTGGTAGCAGCCATTATCCACATGATGATCACCCGTAACGTCTCGACTCCACGGGAAACACCACTCATGGTGTTTTTAGACGAGTTACCCACGCTGATGTTGCCTGCTCTTGCTCAGATGGTGAATGAAAATCGGTCAGATGGTCTTTGTGTCATAGCTGGTGTACAGAGCTATCCCCAGCTTGAAAAGACCTATGGGCGTGATTTAGCACGAGTGATTTTTGCAGGCTTTGGTCACAAAATAGTTTTCAATCCTCAAGATAGCCAGTCTGCCCAGGCATTCTCTCAGTACTTAGGAAACCAGGAAATTACCTACAAACAGCGTTCTCGTAGTTATGCCCGTAAGGGGGGAAGCAGCCGTAGCACAAGTGATCAGAGACAGACTAAACCTCTTATATCTGCTAGTGAGTTGCTCAAGCTTCAAACCGGAGAATGTGTGGTTGTTAGCCCAGGAATGGCTAACAAAAAAGAGGCTTATGTCCCCCTTAAAACCCGTATCAATATTCCTCAGCGAGATCTCAACAAGGTTACTCTCAGTCAACGTCTGTGGCCTAAGCTGCATAAGCAGCTCTCCGATCACAGTCCACAAAAACAGCTTGTTGATACTGATGTAACCGCAAGAATCAGAGCTGCGGAGATGTTATTACCACTGCCCGAAGAGTCTGATGAAGCTCTTTTAGAGCGGATACAAGAGATGCTTTAGTCCCTACTCCCAGCTACCAAGTAATTCTCAATTTTCAAGGAGACAATCATGCAAGAAAAATACGATCAAAATATCCCCAATTCTAACGATGAGATGGATGAAAGTTCCGCTCAGGCAGACTCAAAATCTAATGAGCAGCCTCTAAAATTATCTGCAACTACCAATGCGGTAGCAGAACTGTTAGAGGGCATTAGCCCGGGGGCAGGTGACACTGATATCAACAATAGTGTTGATAAAAAAGATGAGATCAAACAAGATAACAAAATCATCAACCAAGACGAGACTTCGGAGCAGAACTTCAAAAATGAGTTATCACTAGCACTTGCTGACCGTTTACAGGATATTGTGCAGAAACCACAGGGAAGCCACCTTGATAGTTCAACGGAGACTATTCAAATTACTGTCAATGATCAACCCGTCTTCAAGACTGAAAAAGGCATTGTTACAGTTAATAAGACAACGCAGCAGTCAGAAGTAGCAAAACCGCCTCCCGCTAATAAAACAATACTTGCTGAGTTGCTACCCCCTCCCTATTATGGTGGCACTCGTATGGCTGTTATGCCACCACAACCAATTATCGTACAAACCTCAGCATCTTCTGCATCTCATTCTCAGCTGGATATCCAACCTACTTTACTAGAACGCTTAGAACAAGCTGATGAGCAAAAAATGCCATTAGCCCGTGGAGAACAGTGGATGAAAATTCCACTAAAAAAGCGATTCAGAGAAAAATTGGAGCAATTAACTTCTTCCATTTCAAAAGGACGAGCAGCAGACGTAGCCATCGACTTACTCCAAACTTATGGCCATCGTCAGAATAATGAACATATTTATGACGCTGAACAGTATCGGATACGTGGCTTTGGACGTCATATTTTAGTCCAGGATCGACAAGGCGTAGGAGTAATGACCATTAAAACGAGATTGCTCCGTCGCCCAGTCATTGAAAACTATCGGCTGACACCTCAACAAGAGAATGAATTCTTAGGGGTTCGGGCTCAAATCCTGAAACAGGGTATGCAAGGGTTTTCAAAAGACCCACTTGTAAGGTCCCAGCAGCTAGGTGGACTCACTCCTCAAGGTGACGCCAAACTCGCTGAAGATTTGAAAGCATTTTCTGTGGCAGATGTTGCCAGAGAATTACTCAATGCTGGCGGTAGTAAACCTGATTTTGAAGGTATTCGTATGCTCAATGGCCAGCAATATACCGTAGTTGAAAGCCGAAATACTCTAGCCATTTTTGCTAGGGACCGTGGCCAAATATTTAGTCAGAAAGGAGGAACAATTGAGTCAAAGCTGACGGCAGCAGACACCAAGCACTTTGTCTTCCTCAGTAAGGAGTTGGCCAATCTTAAGCAGCAACGACAATTAGCTCAGTGTTCATCACCTATTAAAAATCCTGTTTCTGGCTTGAGCTGAGGAGGAATTATATGTCACAGACTGCCTTAATTGATTTGTTTACAGAGCATTTTGCTAATCGACAACTGTTTTCCTCTATCGCTGAGGCTCGACGACATGCTGCGTTTATTCTAGGCACACCCGTTCTTTCAGGAACTGCTCCTGCAAAGCAGGTAGATGAGGCTATTGAGGCAGGTGCCATCCGTGCTTCTCGTTACCTAGCCAAACAAGCTAAGACGCCTCAAGAGGCCTATCGAGCCATCGTTAACCTCTACGCAGGTCAACCATCATTAACGGTTCGATCCTCAACCAGTGTGGCTAATCAGGCATACAGTACGCCGGTTCCTTTGGCCTACTTAACCGCTCACTTGGCAGGTATTGAACCCAGCACATCAGTTTATGAGCCATGTAGCGGCAACGGTTCTCTACTGATAAATGCGTCACCAGGCATGACTACAGTTAATGAATTAGATCCCACCCGAGCCGATACCTTGAGGTCTCAGGGATTTATGGTGACTGAAAATGATGCTCTCAGCTATGTACCAGACCAGCACCATGACGTGGTGATTACTAATCCACCGTTTGGGACGATTCCTAGTGATACGGGAGGTAAACGCCTATTTACTATCAAAGTGGATAATGATGAGCTACAGACTACTCGAATTGAGCACGCTATTGTGCTCAACAGTCTGAAAGCGATGAAACCAGATGGACGAGCTGTTTTTATTATTGATAGTGAACAACGTGGTCAGCAAAAGCGATCAAAGCACTACAGCACGGGACAAAATCAGAATTTTTTTCAGCTTCTCTATAAGCATTACAATGTCAAAAAACATTTCACTGTCTCCCGTAAGCTTTACCGCAAGCAGGGGGCAGATGTTCCAGTGGACATAATTGTTATTCATGGAAAAGGAGTTTCTCAACGCTCACTCCCAGAACATCAAATACCTCATATCTATGAGTCTTTTGAAGAACTAGGGACTCTGATACAAAATGTCAGGCAGGTTCAAGAAGCGATTCCACCTGGTACTTCAATATGCTCCGTTGAAGATGCCAAAAAGCTACTCCATCAAGGGAATGCCTTAAAAACAGTCGATAACCAGCTCACGATTACCCCCCAAGACGGTGGTCAATCGTTTGTAATGACCACTCCACGGAAAACTCAAACTGGAGGGCGCTACTTTCTTGATCATGATTTATTGTCTGCAACTGGTGCAGACTTCTACTCATTGGATGATCGGATGAAGAATACGGTCACTCCCAACAAACTTGAAGCAGCTCTTCGTGTATTTTTCGATAAAGACATTCCCCTCTTAGTTACAGATGTTCCTGAGATTAAGCCTTCTTCTCAGCTGAGAGTTACTGGTGATTGGACCAAATTTCAAGAGCAGGGGCCTCTGTTTGAACGCCATCCGATGACCCAGGAGCAAATTGGACATACTGCAATTATTGCTGCACGGAAAATGCTAGATGTTGTAGGTATTCAACATGATAAAAGTGGTCGCCGTTCTCTATCAGGTAAGAAGTACAGAGTAGATGAATCTCCTTTGGGAGTTACAATTTATGCACATAACCGAGGGGTGATCGCTAGTCTTCAGAACGGTCAATTGACGACAAACCTAACCCCTCAAGACTATACTCGATTCCTTGATTTTGCAGCCCGCCTAGGCAAGCCGCATCGTTACCAATCGATGCGATCAAAATCGTTATCTGTGAAGCAGCGAGTAATAAAAGCTCTTCTATAACCAACCTCTTGACATTATCTTTTACCTTGAAACAATTATCCTACTTTGTTTTGCTCAGGCAGGATGAAGATATTTTTTTTAGGTGAGTGATTCTTTATGCTTAGAACTCGGTGTACCAATCAAGTAATCTTGACAGGATTTGTCGGTGAGAAAGTAGAGCATCGAAAAGTCAAAGGCGATATCAGTAAGGCGATATTTTACCTGGGAATTCCTTATGAGGAAGGCGATCAGACAGAATGGGAAACACATGCTGTTGAGACTTGGCGAGGTCTTGCCGATCTCTGTAAAACGAAACTCACAAAAGGTTCCAAAGTTTTAATTCAAGGCGAGTTGAGACTGTCGCGTTGGACAGACGCGAACGAGCAACCTCAAGCTCGTCAATATATTGCGGCAGAGCGGGTTGAGTTTATTAACCTGAAGTCGGAGGATAAATCTGACGACTAGCCGTTTGGATTATCGCTGTTGGTTATAAAAGAGGGCTTCTTTAAGGAGTCCTCTTGTTTTAGTTTGCAGGTGTGTGAAAGATTGTCTGGTACAAATCAGTTACCACACGCACTACACTATCAATCTTTTGTTCCACTTCTGAATTGTCTATCTTAATCTCTTCCAATAGGGCCTCCTTGAATTGAGCTGCATGGTGTGGGTCTTCAGCTAAATGAACTTCCGTATATTCCAAGTCGCTACTCCCTACTTTGGTAGCAAGGCTTGCCAGGTATGGATAGATAAAGATATCCGCTTCGAGTAGTGCCATTAAAGCTATGCATTGCACTCCAGAAAGGTCGGAAACGAGCGTATCAATTGTTTCTACCGCCCTTGCTACTGATCGGTGGTCTGTAGAGTCTGGTTCAGCACCAGCACTTGCAGCAAACCTCTGGAGCATGTGGCAATGGTTTTCTTGAATCTCTGATCGCAGATTAGCTTCGGTAACGGAGCGTCCAAGTTCTGAGGATGATGCTATTAAGGTTGCTCCTAACCAACACTGAAATTTTCTTGCAGTAGCTGCCGTATACCGTGCAATAACTTTCCGGCATTCTTTGTCTGAGAGAAGGTGAGAAGGTGCCAGTATGGAGTGCAATTGTTCATTTGCTTGTTCCATAGTGAGCATTACATTATTTGGGCTCATATACACTCTTCTATAGACCTACATAAGGTGTCTCAAGGAGGTAAGGATTAGGCTCCCTACCTCCCTGATTTAGAATAATTTGAACTGTCCGTGGCCGTCTTGCCCAAACTGGGTTGGCATTGGCATTGTTTCCTCTGATTTAGCTGGAGTGCTGACCGGAGCATCATTATCAGTCGTCGTAGCCTCAGAAGCTTCCTCACCTATATCTGACTCCATTTGCTTCAAAAATCTGAGCAAATGAAATGCAGGCCGCTTTTCCCAGTGATGCCGAGACAGCTTTAGATGAGGCGTTTCCCTTAGCTCAGTTATCTCCAAAGATAGGGTATTGCCATGCCAGACACGGCACGCTAATCCCAGCAGAGCAAACTGCATGTAGGCAATATTGAAAAATGTTTGGTTAACATCAATTGCCTCTACATACATTATCTCCTGTGGATTGTGCCCTAACTGTTTGAGTGCATGAGCAAATGCGATCACCATGCCCCCAGCCCCGCAGCAAGGCTCGGAAACCGTGACAAATCCCTTGCTGTCAATAATGTCCTCAACATCACCAAGGGACATCTGAGCCATCATTTTGGCTACTGAAGCAGGGGTGAAGAATTCCCCACGACTCCCACGCTGAGAGCTACCACTTAAATCTAACTCCTCATATAAAGGGCCAAGAAAATCATCTCCAAATACGTTCAGTGCATAGTCTGTATAGCCATAGAGATGGCTTATAAGCGTCATGCCCTCCTTGCCATACTTTGGCACAAAGCTCATATACCGATCTTCCAAGGCTTGCCAATCCTCATCGATAGGCATCAGACTCTCACGTGCCTTGATGATATCTGGATGCTCTTCCATGCCAGGTGGTACCAGAGCAGCATTGAAATAAGCGGTCTGATGAGCACAAATTGCACCAAGAGTAGTAAAGTCTGCCCATGCTTCAGCGTAGCTATGTTTCCTTGTGAGCATGGTAAAGACCTCCTTAAAGCCAGCCTTACAAGCAGCAATAGAGTTCAAATTACGTGTTGCAACCATTTCAACAACCTTCAATAACAGAAGGTCAGTTGGAACTAAGTAATAACGTTAGTCAAGAGAAAAAGAGTATTTAGATGGCAGGGAAACAGTGCAGTGCCAGAATTTCTCTAAAAAGAGACCTTAACAAGTCTCGATCTAGTAGAGAAATTGTCACTGCAATTGTGCATTATGCATAAGTTATCAATAAGTTACGGAGTAACGCTGTTGACTAACTTGTGTAGAATTCACTTCTTCTAAGCAGCTTATTTGATCATCTATAGTTATTATGGGGACTATGTCAGAAAAAATCACCTCTAAGTGAATTCATAAAAATTCCTGCAACTCAAGTAGGGCAATTGTTTTGACGATTACTAATATCATATCTAAACGATTGAGTAATCTCATGTATTTAGATATAATGAGAACCTAAAACGTAGGAGATCTATTTTAATTAACAATTATTGAGTTTGTATGAGCGAAACCTTACTAAAAGGGCACAGTACCAACCTTATAGGGTTAACAGGGAGAATTCCCTATGGTGGTCCTGTATACGAAATCGAGAGGGTGATTAAGAAGCTCGGCGATAATGACTGGCTTGTCCAGGTTATTTTAGTCGAAAACAACGAAGTCTTGGAGCTTAAGCTCTCTGAGCTTCAGGTAAATGTAGAGGGGTAGCATGTTTGCTATTGCCTTTGATCTTGATACTAAAGAGACCAAAAAATATTTCGATCACTTGCCCCAAGCTTATCAGGAGATTAAACAAACTCTCAGCCAGTTTGGTTTCGATAATGTTCAGGGAAGTGTTTATACTTGTGAGGCGGTTGGTAAAACCGATGATATGGCAAACTTATTTCAGGCTATCTTAGCGCTGAAAGCATTGCCATGGTTTCCTGCCTCTGTACGTGACTTGCGTTCTTTCCGAATAGAGCAGTGGTCAGACTTTACCCCTGTAATAAAATCATCTTGAATGTGACTTTTGGTCTGTACTCACCACGTTAGATTTGTAAGTCCTGATAATGCATCTGACTTTTATAAGCACTTAAGGCATGCCTTTTCTCTTTTGGTTAATATCCTGTTCTAATTGTGCGACTCTGGCTTCTGCTGCTCGTGCTTGCCCAGTAAGTGTAGCTATAGTGCTGGATTGCTCGTTTAGCTTGGCTTCAAGTTCTTCATTTTTCTTATTGATTCGCTGAACCTGATGTTGAGCGCTTTCCATTTTTGTCTCCAAAGCCGTCAGCTTAATAAGCTGTTCTATCGATACTTTCTCCAGAGAATTGCTCTTATCTTTCCATTCTTGTTTCTGTACTTCTAATTCATCAAGTCGTCCCTGAAGCTTGCCGAGGTCACGCAGAAGCTCGATATTCTCGCCACTTACTGTCTCTAGCTGACTTTGTAGTGTTGTCCGCTCTGATGCAGTCTCCTTAAGTGCCGTCTCAGCATTCTTCTTGGCCACCGCAGCTACGGCTACCTGCTGATCAGCATCAAGGCAGATCGTTTCTATTTGCTGATCGATAAGCTTCTGGGTAACTGACCAGCCTCCTTCGATTATTTGCGTGGCTATTTGCTGTGCGATATGTTCGACGTATTCAACGTAGCGCGGTGGTGCCGGATCGTGTGGAGCCTGTTCAGTATTGTCAGCTTTCTGGCGAGCTGCTTCGTACGCTTTTACCACCTCCGGTGGTGCTTCTGGGGTTTCTCCAGCCGTAAGTCTTCGCCAAAGCCGTGCATATTTCCCTGTGGTGCTCAGTGAGCCTTTACCCAGGTGCTGCAAGATGGTGGTGCTGTTGATTCGTTGTTTCTGTGCCTGAAGTTCAAATGCAGCGTTAAAGCAGGCGAGGGCAGCCTCGTATTGTCGATTGTGGTGAGAATTTTCTTGTTTATTGTTCACATGATATCCATAAGGTGTAGACCTACACTGTAGCTACAGTTCTACACGATAATTACAGTGTAGGAAAGAGGTTGTTGTGGAAATTATTCAGGTATGATAAAACGGGTTATCGATGGTGAGACTTTGAGAGACTTAAAAAATGGATTTTAGATGAGTGACAACAACTATGAATTGTTAGTATGTTCAGAAACAGATATTGAACAGAAACAGACTTGCGATCAACGCATTTTAACCAGGCAAGAATTTCAGCACCTCGCTACAGTGCCACCCATCATTGCCTTCATTAAAAATATCGCTTGTCTCCAGACCCAACGAAGCTATTTGAACGATATTCGCCAGTTTTCTGAGTTCGTAGGCATTCAGCATCCCGATGATTATCGCCAGGTAAAGCGAGCACATGCTATTGCATGGCGCGATCACCTCCAGGCCGAAGGCTATCTCACTAAGGCAAAAAACGGCGAGCAACCTGTACGGAAGTCATACAGCACCTCCACCATCAGACGAAAGCTCGCTGCACTGTCCCAGCTTTTTAATTTTTACTGTGACTGTAACGCCGTGGATTTCAATCCGATTGCTGGAGTTACGCGCCCCAAACATAGCCGAACTGAGGGCAAAACCCCAGCGATCAGTGATGAGCAGATGCGGATGCTTTTGAATGCTCCACCGAGCGATGCCCTTAAAGGCATCCGAGATAGAGCCATTATCGCCACCCTTGGTTACCACGGTCTTAGACGA
>ERZ1740065.1381-NODE-1381-length-14474-cov-13.627921_pt1 | contig 14474 bp, 9 predicted proteins | sample MGYA00581738_ERZ1740065 | MGnify/ENA primary metagenome ERZ1740065 (study PRJEB43018, sample SAMN04849749) | marine metagenome | isolation source: floating plastic debris | place: Pacific Ocean | collected 2008-09-01 | study: EMG produced TPA metagenomics...
TGAGCGGCGGTGAGCGGCGGTGAGCGGCGGTGAGCGGCGGTGAGCGGCGGTGAGCACAAAAATTGACAGGAGAATGAAAAAAACCATAAATTGGAAATGGTAACATAAAGAAAACCGAGCTAATTCTATTTGCTAAAACAGTTTAGTATATGTAAGACAACGCCAGCACTGAGCTATAACTGCATACGCAAACGACTATCGCGCCACAATTCACAGTGCACAGCGCGGTACAGTAGCATTCGTGCTTATTGCGTGCTTACTAGTCTACGAAGTGTCGCACAGCCTTGCGGATCATTTTTTTGATAGCTTCTGCGCCTATCAAAGAACTCCTGGATCCACCCCTGGATACCTGGCATTTTTTTATTTTCATGCCAGTATTTTCTATCTCCATTTTGTCTGCACTTAAGTTTGGAAAAAACAGGCACACCTGTACTAAGTGCGGACAAAATGTGGATATCATAATTCACGATGCCAACATAAACCGGCATCTTTTACTCTACTATCAGTAGGCGCTCCAGTTTCATAAGCGCTTGTGTTAAGCTGGTGCTTTGCTGGTATTATGCTTATACCAAAGGCAGCGATAGTGTGCTATGTGCAGACTTGATACTAGCTTAGCACTGTCTGAACGAACGCAAATAGCGCTCGTTAGCAATTATCGAAGCTGATTGGTTGAATGATATGGGAATTACGCGCAAAAAAGCTGGGTGTTAGAATCTGCAGTAGAAATAATGTAGATGTATGTATGTTGTGTGATGATCATCATACTATCACATTTCTTAGATCAAATTATTATAAATACCCTGCTTCTGTCTTTTTCTATTCAATGGATGGACCGAGTACAATCTCTGTACTCTTTGTCTCTTACGACGGAGTAACTCTCGCCTTTTTATTTTCAAAAGAAGCAAGCAAAGCTGCATCATCTTCAGTTGTTGCACAACAGCCATTTTAGAACAAATGAAATAGCAGACCCGCAGTGATGGACTATTCTCATGCTGATTGGCTACTATTCAAATCCCATCTCTACGAACGCTGAAAACGTTCCTTAGCGTATGGCAGGTGAAATGCCCATGAATAGGCTAATCGTTGGTGCCTTTGTCGCTATTTCCACGTACGTGTAGCAGGGGCTTTAGTGTCAATATTTATCCGGAATAGAGGAGCGAAGCATTATAATTTAAAACGTGTGAATTTAAAGCTAGGAAATTTGGCCCAGGAAAGTTGGCCATATAGCCCAATGCATATATAATATCATGACAAAAGTCAACATAATCTGCATTTGGATCAATACATGAGATAACATAAAATCTTTTTGCTTAGATGACACTTGAAACCGGACTCAATATGGCAGGTGGCATAATTCATTGCTCATTTCCTGACATGTAACGTCAAGTGTTTGTTCGTATCTGAGCAGTTATTGACATCTGTGACAGTTCAAAAGCTGTCACTTGCTGTAAGTCTTACTTGCCGCATGGCTGGTTTAGCCTGTTCACTATCGCAGTGAAGATTGGGTTTCCGGATCGTTCTACTGTGGTTTCATTTAGTATAGCTATCGTAGCAAACAGATTCCAGAACTCGAGTTGGCTGTTATCAGCTGTCATCATCGGGTTAAGGCTCCCAAATGGCGGAGAAAGAACGTAAAATGTGGACAGAATTCTCTCAAGATGCCTCAATGCATGGATTGCGATATGTGTTCGACAAAACGTCACATGGCATAAGAAGGTAAGTCCTCTTTCTACTTGTTCATACATGATGATAGTAAAGTTGAACAATTCATATCATCTTGACTCAAATGAAAACCATCTCAATTATTTTATTACCAGATGTAAGTTTAAAATATTGGAATCATTCTGTGTCATATACGTGTTTTAACGCATTAAGGCGCGTGTGCACTGGCTCCAAATCCATGAAAAACACATCCGCGGATCAGTCACAAAAAAGTTTTTGGTGCCTGGACAGCGCAACGCCAGAGTCAGTCAACTGATTCAGAAGCGACATATGAGTTTTACCGAATTCCAGCTAATCCTGCTTGCTTCCCAGTCCTTTGGTCTCTCATCTAACCAAAGAAAATAGCTAGCTCAGCTGTCGTTCTTACCAACAACAATCTTTTTATTCATTCATCGTCAAGCTGCACATGCAACTTTCGAGTAGAACACGAGGGACACGGTAGAGACAGGAAGTCACTCAATTATAATTGACCAATCACTGAGCGCGTGACGTTTATAGCGCGAATAATCAATCAGCTGCACTAGTTCATGGAATTGAGCCATATTTGACGTTGCGTTGCACAAGCCTTCAGTCCGCGGATGTTTTGGAGCCAGTGTACGTATAGCTTCAAGTTCAAAGTGACATTCTCTCATCACGCAGGTCCATCTGGCTACTGCTCATCCTCGGATTACTGGTGTATCTCGTCTTCGCTTGTTCCTCCGTCGTCGATTCCTTCGCTGCGAAGCATCTATCAACAACTGTGAAGGTCAAGGTTGCAGATAAACTACAGGTAATGAACTTACATCATTCATCTGTTAAAAATTTTAGCAGAAGAGAATTCTGTGGAGGTAAAACCAGATTTGATAGAGGCGGTCTAACGGCCGCAAAAGCAGCAATAGAACTGAATCGCTATCAGTAGAATTTGCTATGTAAATTACAATCCCTAAAGCTGAGTGAGAGTTGTCTTCTCATTTATGAGATTGCTATCATTTTGATTTCTTGATGATTTTGAAGGAAACACTAGCAATACCGTCGCTATCGAATGTCGTTCTATAGTACGAGGTGAGTATATGTTGAGAATTGGTAGCGATGTAAACGTAGTATATATGATAATGGAAAGCTGGATCATCACTCGGCTCTATGAGGTTTCCCAAGATCCATTCGCAATCTTTTGCGACATATTTATCCAAGCTGTGAGTCAATCCTATTGACTGACATTAAGGATTCAACTGAAGTGCTTACTTAACGTCACTGAGCTTTGGTAATCATACTCCTAATGATCACCATATCTAAAGAGCCCTCAACCAGAGTATCTAGGAAATATAGGTTTTACCAAAGCTGCTATCATGCCTAAAGATAATCACCAGCCATACATTTGCATCTGATTCTACAGCATTTGGCACTTTTTACTCTACTGTCGATAGGCACGCCAGGATCATGAGCTGATTTTAAGCCGATATTAAGCCTATATTACAACTATATTACGGACAAACATGAACGTAATATAGGCTTAATATCCGCTTAAAATCAGCGCATGATCCCGGCGCATGATCCCGGCGCACCGATGAATGGAAGAGTAAAAAGTGTTCAGCATTCATCGGACTAAACAAGATCACCACAGAAAGTTACATTTATCGACTTGTCTATGGAATAAAACCCCATAGCCTCGTGTCTGTTGGTTAGAGCACTACTTTGATTGTTGTGTCTCCTGTAAAATTCGTGAAAAATCAGAGCTTTTGGCTTGGAAGTTCCAAGATCTAAGTTTTGCGATGGTCTACCCGAGTCGCATGATTACTTGTGCCAAATCCGAGTTGTTCATAACAGCATGGTGGAAACAGATAATTTTTTGCTATTTAGAAGTTTTTGACACTTTTTTTCTGTTTTTCATTGGTCAATGAGAGTGCTGTGAGTTATGAGATGCACATATCACTTCTGAAGTATCTTTCATTAGATTTTTAGGAAATGAGGATTCTCCCATTTCTGTTTTCTGTTGCATTTTTATTTTCCTGGCAGCTTCCTACCATCACCATATGCAATCAGAACACACTCAAGAAGTCTGCTGTAAAGGCCTTACTTGGTGGGTATGGTGCAGCATTTGAGGAGCTGTACATGAGTCTGATGCTAGACAGCATGTCATCACACCCTGTTCCAGAGGACAAGTAAGGCTGCTGTAGTCAAACATAAAAAATATCGAGCAAACTTCATTTGAAGATGATGCTGCTCAATAGAACGCATTATATTCACTCGAAATTTCATTGATAGTTTGCAAGTATGATATTGAGAGTCCTGGATGTCAGTCAGAGATTTCACGGTACAGCTAAATGGTGCATAACGATATCTCCGAGAAAGTGACCTTGGTATGAAAACAATCGGTCTGAGTCCCAAGGACATGAAGAGAGTAGGGTTTTTTCCGGTAGCTCGTTTCTCCCTGGCTTGAAGAAAAATAATCTCCATAGGGAGTTGTCCCCTATTGCCCTATCATCCAGTATGGATATTGGGAAAACCATAAGGTCATCAGGAGTAGGATAGTAACCTTATGCCACTTCCATAGGTTTAAACCCAGGCTATACAATCTACGGTTGATGAGGTCGGATGCATAAAAGAGTAGTTGTTCTGTCAGTAATTCACCATTGGACTAATTTGCTTGAGCACTGTATGTCCTGAGAAGGACTGATGTGAACGTGAACACGTAATGCTGACATCAAAGTTACCGGTGATAGTCTATTTCCCTGCCATAGTTCTTAAGAAGTCTTAAGAATTCTTAGAACTGTTTAACATTTCTTGTTTATGAAGAAATTTTAGTCAGTAAAAGTAGGGAACTACCTAGTTTTCAAACTTTCTTAAACTCTGTAGGTTTGCAACCATTATCACTTCACACTTTTTCCATGAGACTCCTGAAGCTTATAAGGTACGTTGTGGTCATTTTCATCAGAGTACCAAGGCAGTTTCAGCTTTTGTCAATCTACTGCCAATGTGCATGCATGCGAGCACTTGTGCGCGCGTGAGAGCACATACAGGTGTGCGTGTGTGTGGGCAGGTGTAGGCATGTGTGGACATGTGCATGCACATCGACGGGAGAGTATGAAAGGCCACAGTTTCATCCTCGCATTACAATATGTTATCTGCGCTATTTAAAGATGAAACATATTGACGTCAGTGGGAAATTCTGCTGCAATGGAAATTCCATGTTATAAGTTTCAGAGAAATTGAATTTGGCTATGAATTGTAGGTATGACTGGTCTGATCCTTTAACATCTAGTATGAACTTCCGAGACACGAGAGAACAGATATTGGTGTTCGCAATTCAACTGGGCTATACTCTCGAAGATCTCTTCATTAGATGCGAATACAAAGCACAGCAGAGAAACTGCTCAGATCTCTTCATCGCTGTTACAGGGAGTCAAGGTAAGACATCAAACATCTCCTTCTCATCTATCAGAAGGTACTTAGAGCGTTTCCGGAGAGCTAATATCGACACTGTCGATTTAGTAAGCTGTGATAAGCATAACCCATTGATTTGTGCCAATTACACAATCTGTCAATTAGGTCTCAATTCAGTAGGAACAAATAGAAGACAGTTCTGTAATAATCTTGTAAGGTCAAGGTCTAGGCATTTTTACTCTCATATCAGCAGGCTTGCCGAGTGTTGTACCAATGAAGTACAATGTTTGTTAGGTGTTTGCGACTGTTTAACGCTGTCCATACGCAGTAGTTAGTTCCATTGTTGTCGCAGCCATGTCACAGCTATCACTGATAGTATAGCCAGCGAATGAGCGTTTCAATGTCCTCTCATTGTACGAGGGTGCAATTATGGTGTAAATGAGCGCTTTTGTAATGAGCAGATTTGTGAGATTTCATATATTTCTATTCGTACTTTCGTACTGCAAACAGGATGCAACGAAAGCAACACAATTCAGGAGACAAGTCACCTTAACACGCATTTTCTAAGATCAAAATAATATGAAAAATGATTCACCACATCATTTGTATGGAATCGTTCAACTTACAAAGGAACAACCCATATAGAGTATGATTATGTTTTAGAAGCGCACAACTTGAATCAAAATTGTCATAAAAAATCACTGGAAAAGCAGTAAATCTGGTAGAAAACACACAATAATTCATGGTAATTAATTTATCTTCAATTAGAGATGAAAATGAAAACTTCTGTTGACTTTTATGTTGTAAAACCTTTATTGGCCGTTTTCGTCTCGGTGATTGTTATTATGTACGAATAACGATGTACGAAATCTCACAAAAACTGCAGGGCTGTTCATGACAAAAGCGCTCATTTACACTGTAATCATACCTTCGTATACTGAGAGGACATTGACACACGCATTGGGTGGCTACATCATCAGCGATAGCTGCAACATGGCTGCAACAATGAAGGAACTCGCTACTGCATATGAATGGCATTAGACAGTCGTGCACACGGGACAACCATCGTACATCGCTGATACGACTGTAAGGAACAATTTTGCCTCTTGTACCAGGGCAAGATAATTGCTCGCCAGGTACTGTCTTAACATCTAACACGCAGGCAAAACAGACCCAGAGGTACCAAGAGGGATGACAGGTATGCTGGATGGCTGTGTTTTGGTGCTGGACTGCTGAATTTGTTAAGCAATTTTTTAAGGTCCCATATTCCAAAGAATGAAATCTAAAAGCTCACAAATTAACTTGAAGTACAAAGTTGAATAATCAATTCTCTACATAAACAGCGCAGTTGCTGACTAGCGACAACATGCCAGCATTCATTTTAGCTCAACAGTGCAAACGAACGCTCTTACTGCCCGTCTCCTTCAGGTAACTGCTTCAGATTCAACAGCGACGGCACGGAGTACTCGGAGACGGCAGGAGTGATGGGAGGCCTGACTGTAGAGTTGGATACAAAGCTGGATGATTACTACCCCGGCCCCACCTCTAACTCTCCCGGATTCGGGGTAGGCCTCACAACATGCGCTTCAAGTCTAACACTCTTTTAGGGTTTGGAAGATGGAGAGGCAAGGAAATAGAGGAAGAGAGCAATATATACTGTAAAACTGGATTCAGTCGTGAAAATAGCGACAAACAATCATCGCTGTCGTTGGAATTCACTATAGAAATTATGCCCATTATACCTTATGTAGGAGTTGTCTTCTCATTTACGTGATTGGTGTCGTTAAATTGATGTCATTTGTTATTTTGTGATGATTTTGAAGAAAATGCTATCTTTTCTGTTGCTATCAAATCCGGTTTTACAGTATGTGAATGCTCTTAGATTCTTACAAACATTCACTATCAACAAATCTTTTAAGTTTACAGAATACCAATCCTGAGATAAAGCAACCTTACAACCCAAAATCTGCAGGTTTCATCTCCAGTTAACTCTTCAGCCTTTTCATTATTCAGCACTTGTTTCTGATATATTTTTAGATTTCATTTCACGAGCATTTCGAGCCTACTACGTTAAACAAGATAGGTAATGCTGTCTCTCCGGGCACTCATGCACTTGTTGACTTGGAGAAAAAGGAGGTAATGTCTGATTCATAACCGCTATCAGTTTGATAGAGAACTCGAACAGATCAAATTTGCAGCTTAATCAAACTGGTCGATTGTAACTATGCATAGCAACAGCAATAGGAACAGTTGCACCAGGGTTGAGCCTGGCGTCAGTCAAACCTCTGTATCCAGTGACCATGTAACGATTCTTAATTTTTGATTCGCGTACTCAGTTAAGGTGTAGGGGTTTGAGACCTAGTGAACACGGCTTTTGTCATTCTCATTTTTGCATCAGCACGTGTGAGAGTGAGCGGGAGCGAGCGCGGATAGGCGCGGGAGTGAGCGGGAGCGAGTGCGAAAATCGACGGGAGAATAACAAACACCGTGAGCAATCAATGCTTCATTAGCGATAATCGTTTTAGCAGACGTAAATAATTGATTCGGCATCAGCACGAAAGTAATCGGTGATGCAACAAGTATTCGATGCACCGTGACACTCTATAAGTCACCTGCCGTCTTCTCTTTATAGAACAATTATATATACCATAGTTAAGTTACTGACAGAAAATAAGATGCCTTATCCTGCTACATACTAACATTCCATTTCAAATTGGCACCAGTTGTGAGAGGGATATGAATGAAGCCTGCGCTCCGTGCTCCTAACTGATAAAACCCTGGCGATGGGTAGCAGTACTAGTCATTATTAGTCAGTTCTAGTCAGTGTTTGCCGGTATTAGTTAATACTGGTATCAGTACTAGTCAGTATTAGCTAGTAAGAGTCAGAATTTGTTACTAAATGCGCTCGTAGTCAACCATTAACTTATCAGCGAATTCAATCAATTACCATGTGGCTGTTTCAGTATGACAGAATTCCCCCTCCAGCAGATGGAGGAGAGGCTGACTGCTTTGATTCTGTCAATCTACCCAACCCACTGCTGTTCTACTCCAACTACTCTCATAGTGGCTGCATGACTGAATGCTTTGTCTTGTATCTGGAGTCTAAATGCCAATGCACAGAAGCCAATCTACCAGGTGGGTGTGGATCAAGGACTGCTGACTCGTGTGTACTGAAGAAACAGACATTTGCATGTGAATGTATAACATAACCTAGTTCATGATCACATACTGTAAACATAAAATGTTAGCATTGTCACAACTATAGCTGTATTTCAAATACAAGTGCCTGGAATTTTTAGCCATTTCCTTCCAGCTTTATATAACGTAAAGAGCAGTCAAAAATATAGCTCTCAACTTTAATAGCTTTTTTTCGAGTCGCTTTTATAGCCATTATTGTGAGCTCGATAAAACTTCTATGTTCACAATAACTTAATTCAACGGGTTTACAGCTGCAGGACACTGAATAGGGCTTATGTTATGCTGGCGGTTTGTGACAGACAAAGAATTGTCTCTCAGATACTAGCTCATTACACCATATAACCACTAGTCTTTGGTGATTGCTATATTTCTGGGTGGTGATATGGGGCTTTAAAACTGATTCTGATTGGATAACATTGCAGATCTGAAGACGGGAGCGCATATATGTACAATGCATGAGAGAATATACTGTATGAAAAAGCACTACTGTAAGTTCCTGTTTTCTAGCTCGTCCGTTACTTTTAAAAAGGTAGAAATTGATAGCTTCCAACTTTTTTTCAACTGAAGTGGATTTTTGGACTGCTGAGGATGGTAAGAGATCGTGCGGCTGTGAACTGGCCTGCAAACAATCCGAATACATTCCAAAGATAACGACGTACAAGTACCCGAGTCCACAAGTTCTCAACTTAACAGGACACTCTTCAGGTATACATTCATCTCACCTAATGACCCTTACTACTAAGCACTAACTACTAACTACTAGCTCCTAACTGACCGTGTAGAACAAGTCCATTTCTAAGGTTCTGAGACAGCAGAACTGCCGGCTTTTGTCATTCTCCCGTCGATATTTGTGCATCAGCATGAGCAGGAGTAAGCGGGAGTAAGCGCGGATAGGCGCAGGAGTAAGCGCGAAAATCGACAGCAGAATGACAAAAACCGAACTGCCCTGCAAATGTCATGAAGAGATGCCAGTCATGGGGCGCAGGTGCCGCGACTCGTCTGTGAAGAGGCTGTGGGTGTTCCTTTGATGCTTGTCTAAAAACTCTAGTATTATGGCATGAAAGAAATGTATACCAGTCAAGTGCCAGGCATTCATAGACTCCATAGGAAGATATACAACAATCGACGCTCTAATACCAGCTAGTTTACACTCTTATACCCATTTAACGCGTTTGTTATTTTTCTTGCTTTCTTGGTTTTTCTGTCCTGTTTTCTATTTGTCAGCACACCAACTTATAATGATAGCTAGTGCTTGTTTGATTCCTTCATTTATATAGAGCCATCTTTGAGGGGCTTTTTGGGCTTTTGTCATTCTCCCATCGATGTTCGTGCATCAGCACATGTGGGAGTGTGCGCGCATGAGCGGGAGTGTGCAGGAATGAGTGCACATTTGCGGGAGTGTGCGTGAAAATGGACAGGAGAATGACAAAAACCGCTTTTTGTAACAAACGCTTCCCTGGGACGTTTTTTTATGAGGGGACTTTAAGTAGGTAAAGCACAGCACAGCTGTTTAAGTTTGAAGCTCACTTCACACAGAGAGTCTAGTAGTGAATAGAGTGAGTGAGTAGAATTTCCTCCTACCAAATTTGACTACTGTGTTTCTAAGACTAAAGATTCAAGACTAAAGTATGAATTCTAATTCCGTCAAACTATACAGTTGTAATTGTCATTTGTAGAGGAAATAAGATACCAGGAGGAGAACCATGTAGTAATTGATATTTACTACGGAAAGATGACCTATGAGATTATCATAGAGGCGCCGACCTATGACCTGTACACCGTCATTGGTAGGTTATAAGAGTGCTGTGGCCGTTATCCCTGTATTCCAATCAAATATATTTGCCTCTGATGAGGGAGGAATGGCCAGGAGGTTAGCACAGTGGTCCCTCTATGGGAGATTCAGGGTTCAAACCCAGCCCAGATATTCAACAATAAGTGCCTCCAGTATCATTAACCTTAGAACATAGGTCTAGAAAGTTATTTCCAGTGCCTAGCGATGTGACCTGATGGTGTTGGTCACACAGAAGAGAATGACCAGGCATTTTTGTCAGCTCTAATGAAAGCACTCTAGGTTTGAGATCAACTATCTCCAAATAAACCATATTCTGGTTTGGGTTGTGGCTCTTTCACGCTTTTGTTATTGTTAGACATGTACTACTCTAGATTGTGACAAATCTACTAAAATTAAACTAGTTGAATGAAAAAAAAACAAGTATTCAGCATTAGCAGAAGCTATACAACTCAAAAGACACAATATAATGGATGAGAGGTTGAGAACTTGAAATACACAATAAATTCTATTGACCTCTTTCCTGTAATTGGTTTGAAAGCTGATCGTTACTCTTGATAGTCGAACTATTGTTTTTGCTCCAGTGGTTATCAAACCACTTTTTTCCAATAGAAACAGGCAATAAAGACACGTCGGTAGCATATAGAAGTTTGGGAATCATATTAGCAACCAGCTATGCAGTAGATGGTTCAGTTCTCAATGGTAAACCCAGCCCAATGGATTATGTCATAATACTTTTTTCGACAAATCTGCTGGTTCCTATCAAGTCTTTTGAAAAGCCAACATGAGTAAATATGTTTTTGCTCTTTTATTTTATCACATCAATACATCAGTACACCAATACATCAATACATCAATACATCAATACATCAATACACCAATGCATCAATACACCAATGCATCAATACACCAATGCACCGATGCATCAATACACCTATGCACCAATACATCAATACAGCAATACATCAATACACCAATGCATCAATACATCGATACATCAATACATCAATACATGAACACATCAATACAGCAATACAATGTTTCCTTATCATCACTGTTTTTAACTTGCACCGATGCTGTCTTTGCAGCAAATGTTGGAGGGACGATGGGTCTGTGTGTCGGAGCGAGTCTTCTCTCACTGTGTGAATTCATAGACTTTCTCATCGTAGCCATCGCCTACAAACTCAACACCAGGAAAAAAATTGGCGCGACCGTGGAGAATCTAAAGTATTAACCTCGTTGGTCCGACTGCAATGAGATCAGTCCAATCATAAATCAATCTACTGTTATTACACACACAGCTGTTCAGCAACATGACATCATCGGTATCCTCCATAGCCTCTTTGAGGCAATTCAAGCTAAAATACTAATCTGCATAAAGTCATGCAACGTTGTTAATACCCGTACTTATCATGGTAGGAAACTGAGCATTTTCTACTCTCCTATCGGCATGAGTACAGACGTTATACAGGCTTCAGTTTGCACTCAGACTAGTATTTTTGCTTGGCTTTCACCACAGTTAAGACGGCTTTAGTATGCGCCTATTCTGCAGTTGACTCTGACTCCATGGAAATAGAAAGTTGGCGTTGAGGTGTCAGAGTGCTGGCGCTAGCTGCAGCACTAAAGCGGGCTTCACAGCGGCAAAAGCCAAGCGAATACTGAGCTGAGTACGGACTAAAACCAGCTGAACCATACATGGCGAGTTGCAAGACCAGAAATACTGAAGATTCAGCTTTTCTGAACTTTGAGAAGACATAACTCAGAACCCCTATCCTCTACAGCTAAGATCCAGTCGTATGTGAGCTTAACCCAGCAAGATCTAACCAAAAAGCCGCAAGACAGCATTAGGAAATCAACAATAGCAATTTTAGAATTTTTAAAGCAATTTAAAAATTTCACCGCAAAAATGCGGAAGGCTCCTGGTAAATACGGGAGACTTGTCATGTATGGACGGAAAATCGGCACGCATTTCGATAGGAGAGTGAAAGACGCTGCAAATCCATTTAATTTTGTCTCACACATCAGTGTATTTATGAACATCGTCATGGGAATAGGTAACACTTTATTTTATAATATTGTTTGAATTAAAAAAACTACATAACATTGAATCTGGTAAGAAAAGGTAATTAAGAGGAGCTAGTATATGAAGATTGTATAGAGACCTCTCAGTAAAATGCTTGCGATCTTCGTTTCTTGCGAAACGCCGAAAATTCTTCAAAACGCAAAAATTAGACGAATGCAAAAATTTCCTGTTCTACAGTAAATTAGTAATTTTACTTCATACCTAAAAACTTCCACTTGATAGCGGACTGTTAAACTACCCATTTCTGTAGTCAGGGGCGGACCTAGAATTCAAGAATGGGAATGCGAGCAGCCCCACGGCTCATCTGAGCATAGCGTAGGTGCAAAGCAGAAGGTACAAAGATGAATACAAAGATTATGGGAAAGAGGACACAGTTAGTTAACAAAAGTGATCTGACAGATGTCACAAGAATGCATGGCAAAATTAAAGGCTTTGGTTGATATCCTGTAGGGATTTCACAATTCACTAAAATGAACCGAACTGTTGTGTCAAACCAGAAAAATTGAACCCTGGAGAAATTAGTGAATCATGACATCCTTAACGTCCTGTTGCTGTGCCTGCAATGGCCCGTGAACTCCCCGGCGATTGCAAGCATGTGCTCTCAAGCAGTTGCCCACAATTGCCAGAACGCTTGTTCGTGACTCCGTTTGTTGCCAGCCTTAGTTGCTCGGTTGGACTCTTACAGGGCTGAAAACAAACGTGACCAATGAACTGGGTCATGTAAACTGGGTCATGAAAACACCAGTAAGGTAGTTGCAAGCAGAGAGCGCACGCGGGCACATTCGTGTGAATCGATTTGAGTATGAGGTGGTGCTTTAACATAGAGGTGACAGCTTTTGGCCGTCGTTACGAAGTCTGGGCTAGAAGCAAGTAGTCACCACTTTAACAGCCACTCTCCTACCATCACTCTGTCATCGACGCTGCTATGACTAAATAGACTATTGTCAACAAAGAGACACGGCTAATAATCCAGTGTCCACACAGTTATCATGGTAGAAGTGAACGCAATCTACACTAGGATCAATACAAAAGAGCACCTGCACAGGACCTGCTGATGGCACACTGGAAAATAAATACGGGTGAGTGGCAGAATCATTCATTCATTTCCTGACATTTGATGCGGAGTGTTTGCTTGTCTCTGACCAGTTATTGACAGCAGTGACAGTCCTAACGCTGTCACTTGATCTTGGCCTCATTAACCTACTGACCATCACAGAAAGACTTTGTTTTGTTTAATTGTCATTCAATCATCCTTTTTATGTGAATGTACTTATGAACTTCTGTACTCCTGAACTGGATTGCATTATTTTCAACTCTCATCTAATGGTGAATGCTTACAAAAATGGCAGAAAGACAATCTAAAACTTGGACAGAGTTCTCTCAAGATGCTTCAATGCATGGAATGCGATATATCTTTGACAAAACGTCACATGTCATAAGACGGTAAGACTTATCAATCTATCTTCGAACCCAATGTGACATAAAAATATTCTAACCCTCTTTCCTCCAATCACTATGCTATATTAGTTTATTTAGTTACTGAGACAAGTTTTTGAGGTTGGGATTAGTTTTGTCTCATCGCAGCTCATTATTCACACAGGATAGTATGGGTTCTGATCATCCTGGGATTGTCGGTATATCTCGTCTTCGCTTGTTTCTCCGTCGTCGATTACTTTGCCGCGAAGCATCTATCGACAACTGTGAAGGTCAAGGTTGCTGATAAACTGCAGGTTAGAACGCTACTTCATTCATTGCGTATCCAGTTTGTTGACAAGTGTCACAGTATTACCGGTTAGGTCTTCATGCTGCTCCAGCAGCCGGCGGCCATTACTATCGAGTCATGTGTTGTCACAGTGCGAAAGCTTGCATCTGGTTATACGACTTCACCGGATGCATCCCCTGAAATGGTTTTCAATCGACAGAATTTTCCATCGGCTTGGTATTGACCAATAGGATGTCACTTAGGCACCTAGGTAATGGCTGTGAACTAGTTAACAGGGCTCTCTCCATCATGGGCGCTTGGGCGCTCCGCCCATTTGTCAAACCAATCCGCCCAATCAGCTCGTTCGGTCGTAGTAACTTTCTGCCTAGTTTCTCTGCCTATGCGTCTGTGTTCAGTATCGTGTGGTCTGTAGGCACTCCCTACACGCATGAACATTGCTAAGATACTATGCTATTAATAGTTCACGGATGTTACGCATTAGCCACTCAGCTGCACTGCACTAAGTAAGCGTGCTAGTAGCGTGCTCGTCGTAGGATTTCCAGTACGTCAAGACAACAAGAAAACCACGATATGGACTGCTTTTCATGAAGACTGCATAT
>ERZ1740065.1382-NODE-1382-length-14473-cov-11.199473_pt1 | contig 14473 bp, 16 predicted proteins | sample MGYA00581738_ERZ1740065 | MGnify/ENA primary metagenome ERZ1740065 (study PRJEB43018, sample SAMN04849749) | marine metagenome | isolation source: floating plastic debris | place: Pacific Ocean | collected 2008-09-01 | study: EMG produced TPA metagenomics...
CGAGGAGTTGTGAGACAGGTAGCAGATAGCGAGGAGTTGTGAGACAGGTAGCAGATAGCGAGGAGTTGTGAGACAGGTAGCAGACAGCGAGGAGTTGCGAGACAGGTAGCAGATAGCAAGGAGGAGGCCTAACCTTTTAAGTGCAGCATCTAATCGGCTGACAAAATCAGCAAGATATTTTACGTAGAGATCTGGAGTGGAGAAGACCATTCCGGTCAGTGAGGCGAGCTGAGCGAGACACTGCAGAACGCGGTGAGTCGCCTCCCCATGGTAATGCATCTTACAGTAGAACTACGAACAAAGAGCAAAACTGAGCATAGTTCATTACAGTAGCCTTCAGGTAGGGAGGGAGCTGAAGAAGGGGAGAGGTGAGGGAGAACAGGGTAAGAGGGTGAGTGAAAGAAGAGCTGAGGGATTGGAACAGGAGACATCAGGAGGGGAGTTCGAGGAGGAAGGAAGAGAAGGAAGTAAGAGGAGGAAGTGAGAGGAGGAAGGGAAGTGGAGGGAGAGAAGAAGTGAGAGACAAAGGAGGGAAGCAACAGGCAAGAGGAAGGAGGGAAACGGGAAAGTAGAGGGAGATGAGGAGAGGAAGAAAATAACAGCATATGTATCTTCTATCTTACTTACTTCTATGTAGAGATCAATGAATTGAGGGTCAAGCACGGTCAGTTTCCATGCTGTAGGCGGTTTAAAAGTCTTTACGACCTCGGCAGATGACGGTACCAAATGCCTTCGCGTCAGTAACACAAAGGTCAAGGTTCACAACTAGTATCAGAGTAAACGGCAGCGTGGATGGCAGCATGGAGTGAGTGACATTGACAGAGTTACCAGCAGGCCTGATAGTCCGATGACATACAGTCCCATAGCCAGTCAAGCACACTCTGGACAATGGGAGTTACAACTCAGCTGCGTAGACTAGCATATACTGCAGTAAAAGGATATGTCGCAGGGGCAGAAAACTCCAGCTGAGGATTTGTTCGCTGATGGAGAGAAAGCGGAGAAGAACGGGCAGCTGGTGCCGGTTGAGGGGTACGGGACATTTCATGAGCTCACCAAGTACCTGCACGGTGAAGTGCATTATCTGCAGCAGGTGGTCGTTCTAAAAGCAGAGGAAACATGCCACCTTCATATCAATTCAAACAGGAACTCGAGGAGTGGGAGAAGCAGTCCTATCACCGCTCCTGCCTCGCAGCACACTGGCAATGACTGCTTATGCAGCTTATTCAGAAGAATCAGGTAAAACTAGAAACTAAAAATAAGTACAGAAATAAAGTTACAAAATTAAAGGTAATAAATATAAATGATAAATGAATAATAAATTTCTCTCCAGCGTGTGAGTAAAAATCTTGCAGAAATCTTATATTGATGGAGCAACAAATCGAATCGAGTGGAATAGTTGATGCTTTAGAAAGAGGAAACTTTCATGACCTTCACAAATACAACAATACAGTATAACAATGCATAATAAGTAATAATGTATAATCTATCATAAATAACAGTTTATAATATATTGAAGTATATAGACCATTGTATTTATATTTTAATCGTCTTCTGATGCACACATAAAACAGATGATATGACAAAATGATGAATCAAGTACACTATCAATATTTGAAAGCACCGGAGATGGCGATGGTCTCCCTCGCAGCACTTCTCTACATTTGCAGTACAATCAGAGTTGTATGCAGCCTAGCTGTATGTATGTCAATGGGGGCGGCAAAGTGGACAATTACCTCGAACTGACGTTTGCACTTGATATGGAAGTTCCAGGTGAAGCCGGCACCGCTAGACTTGGTGTTACTGGAGAACTCTGAGATCAGAGAACTCAACATGCTGCACGCCAACAGTTGCTGTGAATTAAAGATGTAAATGGAGTAACTACTGGGGGATTGACGGTAATTATAGTTATGACAATAACAACAATGCCAGCAATAATAGTATTAATTAATTAGTATTATAATGTATGTTAATTATTAAACTACAATAATGATGATATTATTACCAATAATAATAAAATAGTAGCAATTACTAAATTAATAATCGTAATAATTAATAATTACTAAAAACGCTAGAAAGTTAGAATAATATTGCTTATAACATTAGCTGTAGTAATGATAGTGATAGCAGTACGGCAGTCATCTGTAAATCGTGAGTTGGCTGTGATGATAACAAACGATGAGAGGGGAAGGAAGGGAAGGAGGAGGGGAGGAGGTGGAGAGTAGGAGGAGGGGTGGAGGAGGAGTGGAGAGAGGAGTGGAGGGAGAGGGGGGAAGGGAGGAGGTGGAGGGGAGGAAGAGAAGGGGAGGGGGAGGAGACAGTAATAAATCTATCATTGTCTTCGTCAACTACATTTTTTTCCATAACTCAACATTGTAAGCGACAACAATAGATACGTTTACAGTATTTTGAGTTGTGTTACCATGGATATGTCGCCCGTCGCAATGAGTTGTGTGACCTCATCAAATATCTTGTGTTTAGCCATAGAGTTCTCATCCAGAATTCCTCTTTTGAATATTACGGCCATTGTTTGAAATATTTCTTCTCTCACATATGACTGCAAGCTAAAGAATAGCGTCTCAAGCTCGTAAAGCATATAAATCATCCCTATTCACATTGCACAGCATTAACTATCATCTTCTACAGTGTTTTCTATGTGAGAATAAGGCCGACCTTGGGTGTGCGGTTACGTATTGCAGCAAGAACATACGTAGTTCTTCCACTTCGTTAGGCGCGAGAGTTGTCCACTCTCGTACTATGCTTGTCTTAATCGTCGCCACAGCCTGGAACTGGGCATACTCGTTTTTGCTGTGTTCTACAAACAAGTATGCGTAACGATATTTGCTAGCATAGCACCCTTCCTGTCAACTCTCCTGCATTTCCCAGGATATGCCGAAATTTTGGGTCAAAATTAACCTTATTGTTTTCCTAATATCATTATGAGAGATCTTGCTGAGTGGGACTAGGTCAAATATAGCGGAATCGTAGCTGTATTGGGTGAGGGTCTTGAGCTCTGATTGGTTCATAAACAGACTGGCAGATATGCATCACAGGCAGATTCAGGCTAACGTGACTGACGCTCGAGTGTAACTCAAAAAAATCTGCCTCAATTATTTCTTGTCAGTGGTAAATAAATAAAGAAACCACGACTGCACTCATCACACAGCCGCACAATCCTCAGTCGGCATCGCTAAACAATTGGTTATGCAGTCAACAGATGCAAGTTGTCCTTCGGACAGCTGCTAGTTGATGACTCGAGCTTCAGTCAAAAAAATTCCTGGTTCCACCCCTGTGCATAGTACACAAGCAGTACCCAAAATATATAGAGAAGTTTGCGATATATTACAACATACATCCAAATCTTGTATAAAAAGCTATATCGTGGAATCCCAGCATTTATAACATGGATGTGTAAAGTAGAAGCGATACAATACCCAAGATAAATCTACATGTCTCATACGGACAAGTAAACTTTCTAAATTCCATGAAGCATGCCTCTGCTTGTTGCCGTTGCTCATTGCTTACAAGATTCGGTGGAGCCTGCAAAACACGTAGAGAGTATCGATTTATGTACACATATTACCAATGTATAAACGACGATCATGTTTGTCATCGTCCTTCACCATCATCGCACTGTCAGGATACGTACTAACAAAACACGAGCAGCCTCCTCCAGCTGTTGCAGAATGGACTTTTTATCCATCGTACTCATAAAATCAAAGGCATGTATATATAAGTGATACAAACTACCCTACTTTCTTCATACACTACAGAATCAATGAACGTCTCTTCCAATAGCTCCAATGCGATATTAGCATTTGCAAACCGGATGTGGCCATGTCGGTAGCAGGTATTGACATCGAAATTAGCGTACGATTATCGTCACGAAAGGCTCACCGTAAGTTATAACTAAGGTCTATGTTCATCCTGCGAGGATTTGGACCGGCTTGGCCCGACCATGGAGCTATCTCCGCTATAACCTTACAATACAATTCGATGGACCTGACCGCTGAGGAGCTGATGGTCGCGCATGACAGACAGGAGAGGACAACTCAGATAGACTGGAAACTATAAGCAAATGAGTGTGAAAGTAGGAAGGAATGATTTTGAGAAACAGATTTGTATTTCTAGTATCTACAGATCTCAACCAACGACTTCATTATAACAAACACGGGGTTACTTAAAAGATCAATCGGTAGCATAGGCATAGTCATACATTTAGTAGAGAACTCAGTCTAATTAGCAGTACAAAAGAGGAGGTACAGAAGGTGAGAGAGATCAGGCTTGCTCCTCTTGATCGTAATCGTGAGGTGCATCTTCATCATGTGGACGCTGTTCGTATCCATCTGAGTAGTTGCGGCGGCCCCTGCCGCCTCTAAAGCCACCACGGTATCCACCGCCTCGGGGGCCTCTGTACCCATAGCGACCACGAGGCCTACGGAAGCCACGCCCGCCTCTGAATGGGCGGCGAGGCTCTTCGCCCTCTCCTTCAGCCACCTCATCATTGTAGTATTGCTGAAACAATAAACGTAATAGTAAACAGAGATGAATAGGATATCGGCACTTAGATCATATCCTAGAACGGATGACAGCTGCTAGCGCTGCGCCATCGGCTGAAAGCGATGATAAATACTCAAGGTAACCATAGTAACCGTAGTTTCTATCAGTTCAGTGACACAGATATCTCATCAGACAACATACTCGAGGGGCAGGAGGGTAACTTCCGTCATAGCCACCACCTCGGCCACCACGTCCTCCTCTTCCTCTGTAGTAACCTCTGCCGCGACCTCTACCGCGACCTCTGCCACGACCTCGCCCACGGCCCCGTCCCCTTCCGCGCTGAGGAGCGTACTCTGCAAACAAAAAACTGGCTATGTAAATCCTACGACAAGCTGTACAGGACGTTCTTGACCTTAGCAATCCTAGCAGTACCTCTCTCGCCACCTCTCTCGCCACCTTCCTCGCCTTCGACGTCAGCTACCTCCTCTCGGTAGTGCCTGCCCTGCTCCTCGTTCTCACCACCTTCCGGGTATTCCTCGCCTGCCTCTCCATACTGCTCCTCATCATATGGCTGCCATGAATGTACAAACATTCAATCATCTGAACACTTCATGAACAAAGTTGAGCAAAATCTCAAGTTCCGTTTGTTGTTAGTGGGACGCTGATTGAATTGCTGACTGAATTTTAGAACGGTTTTCAATGAGTTTTTGTCCTTGATTTCTACGAACAAGTCGAAAACGCAGTTCATTCATAGACTGTCAAACCCCAGTGGCGATTGCTGTATGCATGAACAAAGCTGAGCAAAACATACTGTAGAACCAGATTTGATAGCGACGGTCTAACCGCTATCGTTGGAGTTCACTATAGATATTACGCCCATTATACATTATATAGGAATCGCCTTCCCATTTATGGGATCGCTATCGTTTGATCGCTATCATTTTTATTTCCTAATGATTTTGAAAGAAACACTAACATTAATGTCGCTATCAGATCCGGTTCTACGGTATCGAACCCAAGTTGTGGAATCACTGCGCCTGCCTCCCCATCATTGGGCCGGCCTCGTCAGTTCCGGAGTTGAGATGATAAGTAGTCAGCGAGATATTGAAATGGAAGGAGATCTAGCTGACTCACAGACAACAAAAGTTATTAGAGACTAGAGTCAGGAATTTCTCTGCATCTGAAAACGACGAGGGGTGAGATTCTCATCTACACTCACACCGTAAATTTTGTACCAAACACGATCGAGTGGAGACGCACTGAAATGTTTCGCTAAGTATTAGTTGTCAAACAAATTAATTTAATCCAATGCAGCAACAGAACGCGTCTGTCTGTACTTGGAGTTCAAGTTGCCACAAGGATGAAAAATCTTTTCTACTGAATGCAGAAAAAAGAACAGTTATAAATATGAAGGTAACTGACCATCGTACGCAGTACATAAGTGACCATCAACTCCATGTCAACTTTCATATATCAGTGCACTAAATTCCCAAGTGCGAGAACATAACCAACTCTCAAGATGACAAGCTACTGCTATTTGCTTGTTGCCCTGGTTTCTGATATCAGAGATAATTGCCAGCTGCCCATTGGAGTTGCCAGTTGCTAGTATTACTGTGCCCGGGATACTCACCCTCCTGTATCGATAGCCTCTGCCTCTGCCTCGACCTCTGAACCCTCGGTAAAACTTGCGGAATCGTCTCCTCTCTGCCGCGTATTTGCTGCCCTGTACGGGCTCTCCGCCTATAACAGTGCATTGTGGTCTAGGAACAGGATAGCCGCGAGCAATGTTGACTCAGTGACAGTGACAATGACTCTGTGAGACAAAGCAGACAAGGCGAGGCATATTCATTGCTATTATCTTTGCTATTATCTTTGCTATTCACTGAGAATCATGCCATTGAGGTGGTGTCTCTTACAGGTGGGTGCTTTCTACAAGCAGTGAGCGGGTGTCGCGCGTCATGTAGGTCACACTAAAAGTGCAATAGACACGCTGGGGATAGAAGTGACAAAGTAATCGAGCTCATGGCTTTACAGCAAAGACACAATTTCTTCTCAGCATGTAACAACATCATTGGAATTTTCACAGAGAAAATATGATTGCAAGTTTCCAACAGTCGTGGTGACAGTGTGATATGATATGTGTTGGTGTTTGAACACAGTTTGGTGATATCGTATGTCATCATAACTCACTTGCATTTAGCAGTGCACACAATTGGAATATAACAAAATCTCAACCCAAACGCTTACTATATTGGCACACAGTTGTCTTATTCTTGTCCTACATTCTTAATTTTTGATGGGTTACATTGCTCTTGCGTGGCTCGCACTGCTAGGCACAGGCCGGCTCCCCTGAGAGAAGTCATATACTGGAGGTTACTGGTATAGTTCATCTCCCAGATCAGGTTTGAGGAGTAGGCCCGACACCATACCGGCTGCGTGACTATAGGGACTTTTGTCTCGATACATGTAAACTGAAAAAATGCATCTAGTTAGTTAATCTAGTAAAATTTATACCATGGAAGAGGAGCCACAGAAAAATACTGAACCCAGCCAGGCTAATAATTCAATCCCCTTTTGTGAACATGAAAATGGAATTGTAATCAATTTCGTTCACCGTTTAATTGATCACACTATTATGGTCAGCACTAGAAACTACCTCCAACATGTGAGGGCATAGTTTGCTCACAATCGACCTAATGGCAATTTTTAGAATGAGCAAATTTACATTTTGCAATTAGCATCAGCAATTGGCAATAGCTAGAGCAATGTTGAGCTACAATATATAATATCAGTATGGTTTTCATGCCGGTCACGTCACATTCACCAGTGAAGGAGTTAGTCTTTGTAATGACTGTTACTGCAAAAATCCGGCTGTCCATGGCTTTATACATGCTTGCTGAGGCTGCTGTGATAGCTGCACTGGCTAGGTGAGTTGTGCTGAGGAGGGGGAGGGGGGGGCACTTGCTAGAGAGCACTTCAGTGCTGGTGGGACTATTGGTCTGTGCAGCTGTGTAGGAGGCAAAGAGGTACACCATTTTTCAATTTTCTCAATGTTCATGCTTGACTTATGTGTGCTTATTTCACTGCATAATTCTACTTTCCTTTCAGTTTCACGATGCTACCATAATAGAATCTGTGACTCCCCTCAAACAAACCGAATTCTGTACATGTGCCTCGTTAGTATTCACAATATTTGTTTTTACTTTGTGATGCGCAGCACAATTGAATTTCTGATAAGAGCGACTCAATCTAAGATACGATTTACTTTACCAGATAAATATAAATCTATCTTGAAACAGGTAGGATATTTATGCCAGAAGTCCTCGAGAGGAGAATTCCATGTAACAGGGGCTACCCTGCATCGCTACTGTTGGCTGAATTTTTATTGACAGGGTGTGTCGTCTCCAACAATGACAGCTATTCTTTAATAATTGTAGATTTGTGTGTTTTCAAACTCAGCCAAGATATCTGCATCGGCAGCCTCATTCACGAGCAGCGTAGCAAGAATCAGTAAAGTATCAGAGTCGTCAAAGCACTGTCAGTAATACCGACCAGGTCCTGTGACATTAGCTGCCTCGTGACCTTTCTCTCCTTCGACAACATCAAATTCAACTTCTTCGCCATCTCCTACCGACCTGAGGTACTTCTTAGGGTTATTCTTCACTATGGCAGTCTAATAACATATAGAGAAACCGCAAATATATCATACAGTCATCATTATCAGTAGATGCTGCAGTTGGTATGTTATATGCTCTATAGGCACAAGGTACCCCACGTTCTTGCAGCATCGCCTCAAATTTTGCATCGTCGCATTCACCAAAAATAATCAGAATCACTAGTAATTTCTTCGTGGACTAAAATTAATCGGCTGTAAGCTTTGGCAAAAAAGTTCGTTTACCAAATACGCCGAACTTTCAATCATGCAGAACATCTTACCTTGCAGAAATATGGACAAGCGACCAATTCAACAGAACATGGAAGAGATCCTAAATAACTACCTGGTGCACGAAAACATCCTCTTCCGTGTCGTGTCTATTGATAAAGCCGTAGCCATTTCGCACGTTAAACCACTTGACCGTCCCGGATACTTTCGTGGCTAATTGAACAATGACAACATATATAGAAGCTGATAAGATATCACGAAGGCAAGAACCAATACAATAAGTATTAATCTATTTAAATACAAATGTAATCGTTGGTATAGCGAAAAGATAATCGAGCGTAGTACACCCCAACAGCTAGTTCGTTCCCTGTAATTAGGGCCTCTACAACGTTTGCTTACCTATGACGTTCCTTTCAGGCGCCTGAACTTCATCTTGAATCTCTTCTTGTGGAGCGGGTTCAGCCATTTAAAATTTGATAAGTAACATCAGTTACACAGACCAGTATACAGGCTATATTCGACAGAAATGTCTTTCTTTGAAGAAAAAAATTTCAATTACTCCTAATGAGACAACGGCGTGCTCTGAGTGACCTTGACACTGAATCGTTGATGAATGGCGCTGCGCCGCGTTCGAAAGAAGAAAGCGACCTCATTGGATGAGAAAAACGTAGAAAACGCGCTCACGTGCACGCGTGAGCGACGGGTATACTGTTGAACGACGTCTTTCAGATTGGAAAAAACCGAGGGATTGGAGGAAGAACTTCATTTTTACAACCTCCTGACTTCCGAATGAACAGTAATAGTGTCGAGTCAAAATATAAGAGGCCCTATTTTCTGTATATGAACTAGCTGTCATACGCAGTCGTAGCAGCACACCTTGTACTTGTACTAGAACTAGAATACAGAATACAGGATCAATACACTCAACCCAATGCTGAGAAGTTGGGAATACTGATGTCTGATGATGACCAACCGATATCCAATAGTGGTTTTTTTTATTTTAATCACTCAGATGGAGGCCAGCAGTAGGACAGTTTAACTGTTCAGTACAAACATAGCTGAATAGAAGTAAAGCAGGCATGTCATATCCTGAAGGTTGATTTCCTGTACCCCCACTAGTTTCTAAGCTGAATCAACACAGCCAAAGGCAAGTGCCTCCATAATTTCTCCAATACCAAGCTATAAAGTTTTAGTAGTATACAACCAGTAGCCCAAATAGGAACTGCGGTTCCGGGGCAATTTCTAATGTTGGGTGTACTTTACAACCTTTTTCAAAAAAGGAAGATTTTTGGGAACATTTTATTCTCGTGCTCAAAGGGGAGAAATGCTGTGGAAAATAAAGCGATGTAGATAATGTGACGACATCTCTATGGCACCATAGTGAGAAGTGTAACAGAATTAACGAGTAGTTTGCAGAACAAGTTTTCAGTTCCGTGTACACCAGGAAATTGATGTCTTATATGTTGTTAGTGTAATCCAGTCATGATGTGTCCACTTCGCGTATAAGACTGGTCTGGCGCTGAGGCTGTGCGGGTCAAGGCTGCAACATCACTGCTGATCCTCCACTGGCCGCAGCCGACGACAAAGATTCGGCATCGATCGGATCGAAATGGGCAGAAGTTGAAGGCCGTTCCTCGAATCGCTGCTGAACGCCAGCTCGGTTATAGTTGTCACGGCGCTTTCTAAACATCATAAACAAACCATTGTTGTCAGCGGCGTAAGTGAAGTCAGCAAATAACATGGACAAGAATGGAAAATATGCTCATTGTGACAGCTTCAGTGCAAAGGTCTACATGCTGAATACAACAACTGTCGCGAGATTCAAGATAAGAGTACAGAATTTCTGGCGAAATGATACTTCCTGTTTGCCTGTTAGCGATAGAAGTAGAGCTGCCACTGCTCACTCGATGATCACTAAACACAGCTCTCAGAGTACCAGACAAGCACTGACCGCACCGTTGTCATCATGCTCATCTGGCAGCGGTGTTGACGCTGCTTGTGGTGCAGTCAGTGCTTGTGCAGTTCTTGGAGTACCAAACAAGCACTGACCGCACCACTGCCATCATGCTCATCTGGCGCTGTCAACGCTAATTGGCGTGCCAGAAGTACCATTCGACGATATTTTACACGCACGAGATGACAAGGAAATGGAGCGTTGGTGAGTCGATATGCAGCGTGATAAGATTCATGCAAGCGGCCACTAAATATAAACACACAGAGCAGCAAACAAACCTTATGCTTTTATGTCTGGAAAATGCAAACATTGGTACTACAGCATGATTTAGAGCAGGATGGAATGGTGAGGTAGTAAGCGTCGTTGCCTACTGCGCAGTGCAATGGGTATGAGCACTACAGGTTTTTAGTCTCTTGTGTCTCCATTGAACCACAATGCATAGCGGCTACATTTCATTGGATTAGTTTAGCAATGAGTGGGCCTATGCTCTGCTCTCTAGCCTCCTAAACATCAGCAGCAGTCAATCGTTGAGAAAGTTTGTAGCAGTTTGAGGTAATCAATTCCCCCTGATTGATTTGTTCTAGGATAGGACCTCCGCTAATCAAATCTCAAGTTCATTTCAGCGTAAAATTGATCAAAATTTCATTCATTAATTAATTAAATTTCATTAAACTTTTTATTGATTATTTAATCATTTTCATGCTTTGAAAAGTTATTTCTTCATGATGTTAAATATTGTTTTTAATTAATCATAGACATGAAACAAACCTCTATACTGCTACTGATAGTTTAGGAGCTTAGCATAGATATTGCTCTACGACATAAGGCCTCTGGGTTACTTGCCGTGGCCTACGCTGCATCAGGGGAGGTCTCACTTCCTGCCTCATTCTATAGAGAGCTATTAAACCCTCCTTTGATATCCTGATGAACAATGTATATAACATGAAAGTATTTCAACCTGCAAGCACTGGCTCACAGCAGCCATTAGCTCTAGCTCCCATACATTCCCAACTACTACTTAGTATATGTTATTGTCATGTGAAGGCTTTGTTAAAGCGAAGGCCCATCAAGTCCTTTCAATCTCGATACGTTTCAACTCTTGGATCAAATGTACTTAAACTGAATTACTGCAAATATTTCAGTGATAACCGAAGCCAAAATTTTACTGTAGACCTTCCTCCAAGTTGATTTCGTTTTAGCCGGAGCCCAGCTATGGAGATTAAAATCCCACAGTTATTCTGTATGGACCACAATCTTAAGCCCCTTCCAAGACTTGAAAAGCCATTACTAGTTACCACCGTTACCACAGAGGCTTTGGAAGACACTGTAGAACTGGATTCGATAGCGACAGTCTAATGGCCGCGAAAATAGCGAAAAATAATCGCTATCATTAGAATTCGTTATAGAAATTATACTCGCTATACCTTGTATAGGAGTTGTCTTCCCATTTATGGGATCGCTATCATTATCATTGTCATCTCGGCATTTTTTACTCTAATGTTTGCAGGTACGCTTATTCATACCGCCTGTACTAATTGCAGACTAAATGCGGCGTAACACATGAATAGGCGCGCATGCCGACATAAGAGTAAAAAATGCCGTCATCTCTTGATGATTTTGAAGGAAATGCTAATATTTCTGTCGCTATCAAATCCTGTTCTACAGTAGTTACCCCTTACTAGTGCAATAATTACTAATTACTAGCTGCTCACTAGAACTCTAGTGGTAAGTATGACATAGATAAGACCTCTTGGCCACAATAATATGCAGGGTCGGCATCGGCATTGGCATCGGCATGAACAATAAAATCTCATACGGAGGAAACACCACAGTTGAGTCGGTGTAGAAGTTTTGACTGAGGCAAGCTTACTTGATGTAGACGATATATATGGTGAGGGAGATGGTGACCACTGCAAGTACGACGGTAGAGCCTATCAGTATCCATTGCACCGTTGGAGACATGTCATCGTTTACCAGCACGGCCGCCGTACCAGCTGCAACAAGATTGACCTGTACATGGTACAGACTCACAGACAGATGTAGCGAGGCGAGTGAATACCTTGAGTGACAGCGGAGGTTGAAGACTGCGTGACAGAGCGTGATGCTCTTGATGTCACAGTGGCAGTTTGAGTTGTCACATCCTGACCAGACGATGAAGATCTAGATGTCGTGACACCGTTACTTCCTGTGACGTCTGTTTGACGGGACGAGACTGATGAGCGGCTGATGGCTGGATTCGCAGACGTCAGGCTGACGGCAGTCGAACTGCCCGTTCGTCCACTGGTCTGCCTCGTGTGCAGCGTCACGCTACTTGCAGAGCTTGACGCTGACTGCGTCGACGCAGATGACTGACCAGAATCAGGTGACGTCTGACCTGTTACCACGGGTATTGATGATGTCACTCCAGTGGCAGGGGACCCGGAAACAGGAGTGAAGGGCGTAGAGGATTGCCCCTGTTGATTGGTTGTAGGAGTTCCTGCACTTCCGTCGTTGGTAAACGGTGAAAATGTCCTCCCAGTGCCTGCCTCCCTTGAAGTTGACAGGAGAGTGCCTGTACTTGCAGGTGCACTTCGGGTTGACTGCAATCCTGTGATGCCTGTACCAGTGGCAGGGTTGAGGCTGGATCCGGGGTTGGGGCTGGATCCAGGGTTGAGGCTGGAGCCAGGGTTGGCAGTGGAGCCAGGGTTGGGGCTGGATCCAGGGTTGGGGCTGGATCCAGGGTTGGGGCTGGATCCAGGGTTGAGGCTGGAGCCAGGATTGGCAGTGGAGCCAGGGTTGGGGCTGGATCCAGGGTTGGGGCTGGATCCAGGGTTCAATGTGGACACTGCAAGACTAGACCTGCCACCGGTAAACGGAGTAGACTGAGTTCCAGTCTGGTCTGGACCAACACTAGTTTGGTCTGGATCACCGCTAGTCCGCGGAGACGTGGACACACCCGCTGAGACAGCTGTAGATGCGCTTCCTGCAGGGTCTTGCGATGAAGGCGAACTCGCAGAGACTCCCGTCAACCCAGTCCTACCACTCGGCTGGTCAGTAAACGGTCGAGACACAACATCTGTAGTTCTGTCCCCACCTGACGTCAGCCTAGAGACAGACGACGATCCAGTACCAGTTCCTGAACTTGGAGTTGTCGACTCCTGACCAACTATGGTTGCTGCACCGGATGGCCTAGAGGTGAAGCCAGTAACTCCAGTTACTCCAGTGCTGTTCGGCCCAGCCTGCTGTGATGTGGAGGCTGGAGAGGCCTGAGTGGCTACACTAGTAAACAGTGACACACCGGTCGCCAGCACTCCCGATGGGGTAGAGAGTGGAAGCTGAGTTGGGTTCGTCGTCACTGCCATATAAACAATGAATAGTTGGACGGATTGCATAAGGAGGCAGACTGAACTACCAAACCTGCTTTTACAATTGTTCAGGTTTTGTACGAATAGAATCAAAACTCAATATTCATGTGCCAGGAGTCCTAATGGCACTCAACCATGCAGCTGGTAGTGCTTTCCGTAATGTTCATTTTCAGTTCTACCGGCGGTTCGAAATTTGTTTGAACTTGTTGGAATAATGCCGCAATATTCTTATAAATTTTTCCAGCCTTTTCCAAACTTCCGTCTGAAAAGGTTCCTGGTGATCCTAATGTTACCACGAACGCCAGTTATTAGGGTTTCCCAACATCATTTCAATGAAGCAAGATGATTTTGCGCACTGTGATACGTTCTTTGTCAATGAATTGTGTGAAGACTGTCGTGATCACTAAAAGAAAGGTTGTGCTTCAAATACGATGACATTCGCACACATCCATTACATGCCCCCAGAAAACGACAGGAGCGACGTACGTAGATGTACATAGAATTATTGACTTACTGCCACACTTGAATTGTACGTTGACCCAGCTACTCCGTTGCACGACGCTATTACAAGTCATTGCCCTGTCAGGTACATCAAACCAGCAGGACTGACGGTAGTTACATCGCGACGCCAGTGTCTAAAACCACCAACACTGGTATAGCCCAGGAAAATAGGGCATTTTTTTACTTTTGTGTTGGTATGCATCACGGATTATGATATCCGCATTTTTTCCTCACTTAGGTGCAGGAAAAATGTGGACAGAAAATACATGATAGTAAAAAATGCTGAAAATAACA
>ERZ1740065.1383-NODE-1383-length-14471-cov-5.302442_pt1 | contig 14471 bp, 12 predicted proteins | sample MGYA00581738_ERZ1740065 | MGnify/ENA primary metagenome ERZ1740065 (study PRJEB43018, sample SAMN04849749) | marine metagenome | isolation source: floating plastic debris | place: Pacific Ocean | collected 2008-09-01 | study: EMG produced TPA metagenomics...
GCGTGGTGAACGGTCACGCCTTGAGGGTGGGTCCCACCCCCGGCCCGAAATCTATCGCCTCCTCAAATTCTGCTCTTTTGACGTTCCTCGGTTTCTACGCTCTCCTTTACCCATAACAGTTTACACGCTGCCACATTGGCCACTCCCCGCCAGGGAAGTTTGGAATGATTTACCGCTTAATCCCCTCCAATTTCACTCCTTTAAACCCCATCAACACCTTGAACCTTCCTTCTCCATCATCGACGAATTCAAAGGATTCGGGTGCTTTGGGATCCTCGAAAAAGACGTTCTCCGTTTCCGCTTTTAAGCTGGCAATGCGTTCCCCCTCCTGAAAGACGACCAAATGCTCCTCCTCCATCTCAATCGTCAATTCCAAATTTCCCAAATCGGCAAAGGTGTAGTTACCCACGTATTGCGCCAGGATAGCTCCGGGTACTTGGATGGCTTTTCGGTTCAATGCCTGGGGGATTGCGTAAGTTTCGTGTTCCATTATTTTGACGAAATCCGCTACGGTTTGTTGGAAGGGCACCGCTTCGTAGTTGGCTAGGAAAATAAAATTATAGCCCCGTTCCAAGTGGGTGTACACCTGCACCCTGATCCCATCGGAACCCCCACTTTTCTCGATGACCTTCGTTTCGTCGCTGAGCAGCGCAGCGTAGGGGGGCTCGTTGAGGTGGTTTAGAAATTTATTGAGGTCGGCCGCCGTCGAGAAAATCCGGGCCGTCTTTAATTCGTCCGGCAGGATGTTATCCACTTGCACGATGGTGCTGTCTTCGCGCTCGTGGTTCTTCGCCAAGCTTTTCAGTTGGTTTTCCCGAGCGTAAAAATGGGCACCCGAATCATTCATACCCAGGGGGTGGAAGACTTCTTCCGCTACATATTGCGCAAAGGGTCGTTCCACAATTTGTTCGATGATGTAGTAAACCAATTCGTAGCCGATATTCGAATATTGGGTAGCGGTACCCGGCTCAAAGCGCAATTCCTGTTTTTTGGCGTAGTCCATGATTTGCTCGGAACTCAAATTGATGGCGGCTTCTTCCAGGCCCTCCAAACGCCTCGGTAGGCCCGAGCGGTGGTGGAGTAACAGGTCGAGCGTTATCTTTTCCCCACCGGGAAAGTCGGCGATGAATTCGCTGACCGTCTGGCTCTTTTTTACCTTACCCGCCAGCTCTAGCTTTTCGATCAGGTAGCGCGCCAGGAGTTTGGACACCGAGTGAATGTCAAACTGGCTTTGGGGGCTCACGTAGGTACTGCTTTGTTCGTCGGGGTTCAGGTTGTAAGCCTTGTGGATAATCACGTCTTCCGCTTTGCTGGCGAAAACCACTCCGTTAAATTTCTCCAATCCACGGAGGGCAGAAAAGTATTCGTCAATCTGACCTGCCAAGACCGCTGTCGATGGTCCCTTGATGGCCTCGGGAGCAGGTTTTTGCTCCTGACAGGAGAGCAGTATGGCGAGGGAGAGTACTAAGTGCAAACCGGAAAGTCTTGTTTGCTGGCGTTTACCAAAAAATGGCAAGAAAGGGCTAAAACCCTGCAAAACTATGTGGTTTGTGCTTAGAAGCCATCTCAAAAATATACTTCGGGCTGCGGCAGGGTCATTTTCGCCCCTACTTCGTTGCCAAAAGCGTCGCGTAGCTACAGCTATGCTCCGTTTTGGCGCCTCGTCGGGACACAAATGACTGCTCCCTCGCCAACAAAAACATTTTGAGATGACTTCTAGGCTTAGTCGGTATTTCATTGGTATACTTTCGGGACTGGGCCGGGGGAAGGACTGGGGAGCCTCATTCCTCAAATTGCAGCGTTAGGTATTTGGTTTCGTGGGGTTTTCCCGGCGCGATGTGAAACTGCGGCTCGTCCGACAGGACGTAAATTACGCTGGCGTAGGTATAAGTATTGCTGACGACATCTGGCCCATCGTGGTCGCGCGAGCGAAGGACGGCCTTGATTTCATCCATCCCAAAGTCCAGGTCCGCTACGTCGAATCGGCTCTCAAAAGAGGGGATCCTTTGGCAAAAGCCCTTGGCGTCGTTCAGGGTAAAACCATTTTCGTTTAGGGCATCTAGGTACCATTTACTGTAATCCTTGTTGTTGAAGGGATGGTTGGTGTGGTAGGTAAAGGAGGCTTCGCGGAAGGGCTTAAACGCCTCAATAGTGGTAGCGGAACATTCGAACGACCCCACCCGCTCCTTTCCTCCGATGAGGTAATTTTGCCCCGAAGCGTGCTCTATTTTTTTCAACCAGCCGATGGCCGCGTCGTAACTGGAATGGGTCAGGACCCCTCGTACGATGGCACTCACGGGCAAGCCCTTGGCTTGAGATTGGAGCTGTAGGAGAATGTTGCAGTTGATGGAAACGGCGGAGCGGTTCATGCCGGTAATCCCGATGTGTCCAGGAATGGTAAGCACCAGGGCGGCCACACCGTTTTCGTCCGTCAGGTGCATGACGGTTTGGTGGCCGTGGAAATAGGTGGGAATATCCATGTTCTGAGCCGTGAGGGTGGGATGCGCGGGGGTTCGGTTGATGCCTACCGAGCTACATTTGTGTGCAAAAAGGTATTTGGTGCTGAAGAAAAATTCGTCACCGAGTTGGTGCATCAACACGACATCGTAGGGGATTTCCGAACCGTCAGCAATGCCCTTGATTTCTTCCAAAAGATCGGGGGTCCAGCGCTCCATCGACGAAACAAAGTCCGTTTCCGCAAAAAAATCAGCCATAAAGGCCGAGGACGTTTTCCCCGAGGTTTTTTCAATATCCGCCAAAAGAGAATCCGTCACCACTTTGATTTCTTTTTTCAGCAGTTTGCCGTGTTGCAAGCCCCTTTCGTAGGGGGAACCCGCCAAGCGGATGACCCTCAATTTTCCATCGGCCAGCAGTTCAAGCGAAGGTTCTGGACCGGAATTGGTGAGGGCCGTATCGGTAGCCACCTTATTTTCCCCCGCTTGACAGGACAGTAAAACCATCAGGAAAAATACCCATATCTTATCCATTTGACTCCCTTTTTACAACACCTTCCGTCGGAGCTAAAGGCTCCGGCGCGACTTACTCCTTCGCCCTGCGATTGCTGATCCAATCGTCCAGGTGGGCTTCGAACGCCACGAACATGGTGGCAAAGTTTTTGGCGCAAAATGCGGGCCGCGCAAAGCCATCTTCCTGATCAAAACCGACGATTTCATAAGCTTGATTGGCTCCCCCAGTATTGGCATCAAAGCACAATACCCCTACATCACTGATCCGGGCGAAAGGTAGGTAATTTCTTTCGATCAAGCCCTCATAAAATTCTTCAATCTCCTCTTCGGTATCTTCGATGAGGGTGCGGGGCAGGTTTTTAAAAAAGGCAATGGATTGTTGGCCCAATTCGAGGGCAATGAAATGACGACACCGTAGGAAATAATGGTACGACTGTGGCAGTCGGTGTCCGTAGTAATCTTCCAAAGCACGGATCTCGACCTTGGTCACGGTACTCTTGATGGCCCGCCAAAACCGGATGCCGGCGTAGGGCGGCTCCTTTTCCACATCGATCAGCTCCTCGGGAATCAGTTCCTCGATAAAACTGTTTCCCCCAATTTCATCCATGAACCCAAAGTACTTATCGAGTACCCGTCTGATGGTTTCCTCCGACATTGATTGCTCCGTTTTTAAGATTCAATCCAAGCCCCTAAACACCAGCCCCTTTCTCGACCCAAACGGTAAACGTAGCCGAGAAAAGAACCAGCGGGGCGGATGGGCCGCTAGTGCCCCCCCTCCGTCTTCAACAAGTCCGGGAATTTGGCCTTGAAGCGATTCAAACGCGGAATGGAGACCCCGCGGACGTAGCGGTTGTCCGGGTTGCGGCGCTCGTAATCCTGGTGATAATCCTCGGCGGGATAGAAGATGTCGAAGGGAACCACCTCCGTCACGATCGGCGAGGAGTAGGCTTGGCTATCGGTCAGCTCCTTGAGGTAGGCCTCGGCGATCTGACGCTCGGAGTCGTTCTGGTAAAACAGTGCCGAGCGGTACTGCGGGCCCCGGTCGGGCCCCTGCCGGTTGAGGGTCGTGGGATCGTGCGAACCAAAAAAGACCTTGACCAAGGTTTCGTAAGAGACCACTTGAGGGTCGTAATAGACCTCCACCGCCTCCGCGTGCTTCAACTGCCCACTGCTCACCGCTTGGTAAGTCGGGTTCTTGGTGGTTCCGCCCGAATAACCGGAAACCGCTTCTGATACGCCTTCTACCGATTCGAAGATGGCCTCTACGCACCAAAAACAACCACTCGCAAAATAGGCCTTGGAGAGGCTCTGCAATTCTTCCGTCGTAGGCTTGGCCGCGGCGGCGACGGCCTCGGCATTGGGATTACTGTTGGCCGTCGAACAAGCCAGAAAGATGCCGGCACCGATCAGGAGCGCCATTATTTGAAAAACCTTCATTATTATTGATAGTTTTGATGATGTCAATTTCCGTTCATAGTGCAAACTTAAGCGCCCCCCCGGAGCATTTCTGCCACGAGCCGGACAATTATCGCCCTCGAATCCGTCGCCACAGGGCCCCAAAGGGCAACTCTTCCTCCCCCTCAAATCCCCGTTTTTGCGTCGCTCGCAATGTCCCATTTTCATCGATCAACTCAAAGCGGAACACAAAATCACCATCCCGAGTCGGATCATCGCCAATCGACCCAAACCGCAAATCATTGAGCAACAGGGTACCCAAGGTATCCTTACTCACCGTATAGTAGCCATCCGAAAACCACCGTAGGATCTCGGTGGTCCTTTGCCCCTCGTAAGGCGCCAGCCACTCGTGGTGCTTGGGTAGGGTGCTGAGGGATTTGAAATAGGGTTTTTGATCGTACAGGGAATAAGTCCCCAGGTAGAAATGATTGGCATCCTCCGCCACGCAATTCCAGAGGATGTTGTTAAAAATCGTGGGGCTGGTGATGTAGCGTTCGTAGCGGATGTCCCGTTCCACCAGCGTCTCCTCAAAGACTTGATTGACCTGGGTTTTGTGGTAAAAGGTAAACAATAGGTACGCACTACTCAACCCGATCCCCGCCCAGTTGAACCAGCGCCGTTGCGGTCGGTGGCGCAGGTAGTACGCCGCGAGGAGCAGGCAAAGCATATAGGGAACCGTGTAGATCGGATCGGCCACCGAAATGATGTTGAAGGCAACGCGGTAATCGGAAAAGGGTTGGAACAGTTGGGTGCCGTAAGCCGTGCAAGAGTCGAGTAGGGGGTGGGTAACGATGGTCCAAAAGAAAAGGTGTACCCAATCTCAATATCTCGTCGCCCCCACATCGGGCTCGGCCCGGTAATAATTACGCCACAGCCCCCGCCCGACCAGGATGCCCCCCAGCGCCAGCACCACCAAGGTGGCGGGGCTAAAGGATCCTCCCGCCATCACCGGCAGGAAGGACAAGCCCACCGCCGCCATCCCGTACAAGGCCATCCAAAAGCCCAGCCCCCAGGCCCGGTAAGTCGGCTGGCGATACAGGCCGCTGGCGTAGAGGCGATGGACCAGGGCACCCACCAGAAAGGGAAGCATCCCCGCAAAGGCAAAGGAGTGCATAAAGCCCCGGTGAAAGGCCATGGCCGTCATTTCGTCGGTAAAGAAGTTGGCGGCAACGTCCAGATCGGGGATGGTGCCGCCAACGGCTCCCCAGAGCATGGCTCGATTACCTACTTTCCGCCCCAGGACGGCTTCGCCCACCGCGGCTCCAAGAATGATTTGGGTTAGTGAATCCATTGGGTAGGGAAACAAAAAAAGTGGGGATAGGTTGTGTCACCACTTTACGATTTTCTCTACCCATTCTCCACCGGCACGGCGCAGCTTGAGGTAGTACACCCCAGCGGGCCACTCGGCAGTCACCAGATCCATTTGCTGGGCCCCGGCATCGCGGTCCAGCACGCGTTCCCACAGCAGCTGACCCGCCGCGTGGTAACAAGCCAGGTGGACCGTTTCCCGCTTTTCCTGCTCCCAAGCAATCGTACCGCCCTCCCGCACCGGGTTGGGTTGGAAGCGTAGGCGCGGCGTCTCAAGGCCCAGGGCCACCTCCCGAACGGGCGAATAGGCCACCTCCCCACTCCGATCGACCATTCGCAACCGGTAGTAGTTGGTCCCACCCCGCAGCGCCGCTCGATCCAGATAGTGGTACTGGGTCCCCAGCTGATCCTCCCCCCGACTCGGCAATTGCTCGATGGGGGCAAACAATTGGCCATCCACCGACCGTTCGACCAAGTAGTAATCCAGGGCCGCTTCGCGGGCTACCTCCCAGTCGACTTCAACGTTTTGCTGGACATCCGGCCGCGCGGTAAAGTGAACCAAATCTACGGGTACGGGTACCGCACTTTCGACGTAAACGGCGTAGCTGCGCGCCGGAATTTGAATCCGCAGTTGATTGGCCCCGTTCAAACCGACGGGATTGCCGGTGGTGGCATTGCCCGTTTGTTCTTCAAAGGTCACCCCCGGACCGAGGTTACCCACGATGATCTCGTGGTCCAGTACCAGCGGCTCGCCCGCAAAATTGATCGCCACGAGAACTTCTTTTCCGCCTATCCCACCCGAAATCTGATAGAACAAGGTCGTGTTGTCAAAACCCGAGCTGTAGGTCGCGGAGTAGGGGGTGCCGAACCGGCTGAGGTAGTCGACGCTATTGGCTCCAAAGATGTACTGCTGGTGAATCATCATCAGTTGATCGATCTGGGGCTTGAGGGTATTGGTCGGGGCGTTGGGGATGCTGACGCCGTAGTAATCGGGGTAGAAAACGGCGGGAAGCCCCACGCGGTTGTTGGTGAGTACGTAGGCGTAGGCCAGCATCGGGTCGTTTTGCACGGGTTCGCCCGGTCCTCGAAAATCGTGGTTGTTGACGAAGGTGACGGTGTTGAAGCCACTGCCCCCAACGCCATCCACGATCCCGGAATTGAAGACCTGACGGGCGTCGTAACCAAAGGCATCACAAGCGCTTTTTAGGGAATTTCGGAGGGCGAAGTCAAATACCCGTACGTCAATATTGCTCAGGGTAGCCCCATCCATATTGGCCTGTACCGAGGCCACCCAGTTTTGGAGGGTCACCGGATTGCCGTCGAAGACCTCACCGACCACCAAGCCCGGATCGATGCTCTGACCGTGGAGGTAATCGAGCAAATCACCGATAAACGCCGGATCAAAATGTTTGTCGGCATCCATTCGAAATCCACTGATATAGACGTCGTCCCAAAGCCACTAGGTCCAGGCATACAGTGCGTCGCGGGTGCTGGTATTGTTTTGATCGTAATCGTAAAAAAACCACAGCCAGTCCCAATCCCCATCCAGTCGGGTGCTGGCGGTATTGGTCGAATTGGGTCGGAAGTTTTCAAAATTCATTCCCCCCTGTCCACTCGGCATTCCCATAAAATCGGTGTAGGTCTCGTAATCCAGTTGGCCCACCACGTCCGCAGCGGCCGTCGCGTTCCAGATACCGTAGACGCGGTGATCGCTGTAATCGCCATTGGGGTTGGTGAGGTAAATGACCAATTCGTCTCCCGCCGCCGCAAAATCGGCGGTGGATAGGGTCAGTTTGAATTCGTCGACCGTACAGCCCAGGGCATCTACATTGGCCGTCACCTGCACCCCCAAGCTGATGTCGTTAAAGGTTTCGCCACAGTCGCCGCCCCCATTGGGTTCGACCTCCATCTGGGACGTCCCCTGGTTGGCCACCAGCGAGGTCTCCATCCGTAGGGTGTAGGCTTTATTGTGAAAGCGACTGCTTTGGCTCTTCGAGCTGATCTTGAAGTAGTAGTCGCCGGCATTGTTGCCACTGCTGCCCCCAAGGGGGAGGACACAGCGGAAGCGGTCGGAGGGAAAGGGGTTCTTGGTGGCGTCGTAGTGAATGGTAATGTAGTCCTTGACCGGTCCGTTGACCTCCGGCGCGCCCCCATCCCGGTGGTTGTACACCACGTCCGCAACGGCCCGCACCCCATTGTTGTCCAGGATCGAAACGAGGGCGTCTACATCTCCGCGGGTGCCAAAGCCCGTCGCTCCCCCGCCGTATTCTCCCAGATCGTACAGATCCTGTGGATCGTAGCCATTGCTACAGGAGCCAAAGCTGGCGCGCGACATCGGTGGCAGCCAGAGGTAGGTAAATCCCGCCTGGCCCAGATCGCTGGCCTGGCCCGCCAGGGTACCGGCCCAGTTGAAGCCATCACAGGTCTTGGGATAGTCCCAGTACCAACCTTGCATCATAAAATCCTGGGCGGAAAGGGAAAGGTGGCTGAGCCATAACATCGCCGCTACCAGGGCGGTGCGGCGGAAGCGGTAAGCTTGGTTTACTTTTTTCATAGGTAGTGGAATTTAGGTCGATAGACGGGCTATCGAGTGAATATGGGAGGGCTCACCTCCGGGTTTTACCGTATAAATCGCTTGCTAACATTAAATTTAGCCAATAATTATTGTATGCCAGACACTATTCCCCACAAAAATTTTATTTTTGAAGACTCCGCCGCCGATGGTGCCCGGAGTAATTCCAAAAAACGAACGATTCCAAAATTTTACGACTAGCTAAACACGAACTATGAAAAAATTACTACTCACTATTTGGTGCTGCCTCCCCCTGCTCGTCTACGGGCAGAACGGGATCATCGGCACCGGTTTTACCAACGGTTTTAACAACCCCAACGACGTCATCGGCTTTTCCGCCAGCGCGGGCAATTCCCGCATCGTCACCCTCAACCCCAACGGCACGGGCAACCAGTTCTTTCGCTTCGTCCGTTTTATGAATTTTGACAATACCGAATTTGGTCCCTTTGGCTGCGTCGACACCGAATGGACCGGCAACGAGGGCGTTACCTATTTCAACATGCCCAACTGTGGCAGCGGGGCCTTTTTCATCAACTGTCCCAATACCACCGACAACTACGTCTTCAAAACCACGGGCTCGCTGGAAAATGACTTTGTGTACTTCCGGGTCCAGGGAGACCTTCGCAATGTGACGGCCGTTACGGCACCGCTGGCCGATATCGGGGCCGGTTCGGATTACGAGGTCACCGCCACCACCGACGATCCCCTCAACGCCGGTCAGGGCATCTTCCTCCGCTATTCTACCGACAACTTCGCGAGCTCCACCGTCCTGGCCATGACCGAGGTCAGCAGCTTAGTGGCAACCGACTACGTCGCCACCATTCCCGGCCAGCTGGCGGGAACCAACGTCAGCTACTACGTCTTCACCTCGGGCGATCTCGGGGGAGTCGACCCCGCTAATGCCGATTGGTATACCATCAACCTCAACAACAACGGCGGCAGCAATTATACTTACTCGGTGACGGCCCCCCTACCGGTCCAGCTGACGACATTCGAGGCGAGCCGCCAACGAGGAGGTGTATTGTTGGAATGGACCACCGCGAGTGAGCAGGATAACGACTACTTTGCGATTGAGCGCAGTGCGGATGCCCAAAATTGGTTGACTATCGGAGGGGTATCGGGTTGGGGAAATACTTCGGTGGCGCAATCCTATCAGTTTGTGGACCGCGGGGCGCTTTCGGGCAACAACTATTACCGCCTGCGTCAGGTAGACTTTTCCGGGGCCACGGAATGGAGTCCCGTCCGGCTGGTAGAATGGCGGGCGGCCGAGCTGCTTCGGTATTCCCCCAATCCGGTGAGCGATTGGCTAAGCGTCCGGATCGACGGGGTGGAGGTCGGCTGGCGCCTGGCGCTGTACAACACCCAGGGCCAGGTGGTCCAGAACCACCGTGGAGATGCCCAGCAAGATTTGGACTTGGGGGCTTTACCCAGTGGCCTGTACTGGCTACAACTGCGCGATGCTCAGGGGCAGCTGCTCCAGCAGGAGCGACTGGTCAAGCAATAAAATAAATCGGGAAAGTCCGCATTCCGATCGGATGGGCCCGTGGTGGTGGGGTAGGCATAGTAAAAAAACCGGAAGTAACGTAAACGATCAGCAAAACGAAAAACCAAAAAAGGTCCCCCGGATTTTCCGGGTGGACCTTTCGTACTATTTTATGAACACGTTAATTGTTTACAAGCAGTAGCGGTTGGCCTCGATCAGGGTATCCGCGATCCGGCGCCGGGCATTTTTGGTATTGATTGGGGGGTACTTCGTAAAGCGCTTGAGCCCCAGCAGCAGCGTCTTGAGCAAATCGCCTTCGGCAAAGCTGGTGAGGGCGTCGGTGGCGTTCTTTTGGAAGCGCGCATTGGCATCGTGGATAAATACGCGAAGGATGGCGTCGTAGACCTCCTGGTCGATCTTGGTCTCGCGTTGGGACAGGCGCTGGGCCCGGAGCAGCAGCGACTCGGCCTGGTAGGCATCCACCATCATGTCGGCGACGTTCATCAGGATTTCCTGCTCTTCTTTTAGGTTGAGTTGACCATCCATCTGGAGCTTGGCCGCGGCACCGGCTACCATCAAAATGATTTTCTTGAAGTTCTTGACGGCCGTTTCTTCGGCGCTGTACCCTCCCTGGGGCTGACCAAAGCCGGGCATGGAGGCCAGTTCTTTTTGTACCGCCCAGGCGGGTCCGACGATATCGAGCTTTCCTTTCATGGCGCGCTTGAGCAGCATATCCACCATCAGGAGTCGATTGATTTCGTTGGTGCCTTCGTAAATCCGGGCGATCCGGGAATCGCGGTAGGCGCGGGCGGCGGTACCTTCTTCCGAAAAGCCCATTCCACCGTGGATCTGTAGGGTCTCGTCCACCACAAAGTCGAGGGCTTCGGAGCCCGCCACCTTGAGGATGGCACATTCGATGGCGTATTCTTCGGCGGCCCGAAGCTTGGCATTGGCAAAATCAACGCCTTCCGCCATCAATTCCGACTTCTTTTCCTCCATCAAATCCGAAACGCGGTATTGCGCACTTTCTGCCGCAAAGGTACGGATGACCTGCTCGGCAATCTTGTGCTTGATCGCTCCGAAGCGGGAGATGGGCTGCTTGAACTGGATGCGTTCGTTGGCGTACTGTACGCCGCTCCGGATGCTATTCTTAGAACCTCCCACGCAGAGCACGCACAACTTGAAGCGTCCTACGTTGAGGGCGTTGAAAGCGATTAAATGTCCTTTGCCAATTTCTCCCAGCACGTTAGCAGCGGGAATCTTTGCGTTTTCAAAGAAAACTTGTCGGGTGGAAGAACCCTTGATCCCCAATTTCTTTTCCTCCGCTCCCAGGGTCATGCCTTCCGTGTCGCGCTCGACGATAAAACCCGTAAATTTATCTCCACCTTCCTGGGCAAAGACGATAAAAACATCGGCGAAGCCCGCGTTGGTGATCCACATCTTCTGGCCATTCAGCACGTAATGCTGGCCATCCTCGCTGAGCATGGCCGTCGTCTTGGCCGCCAGCGCATCCGATCCTGAACCCGGCTCCGTCAGGCAGTAGGCCGCGGCCAGTTCACCAGTGATCAGACCGGGGAGGTATTTCTGCTTCTGCTCCTCATTGCCGAAATAGAGAATGGGTAGCATGCCGATTCCCGTATGCGCCGCAAAGGTCGTGCTAAAGGCCCCGGAAGGTCCAAAAGCATCGCAGATCAGCGTATTGGTATTGGTATCCAGTTCCATCCCGCCGTAGGTCTGGGGCATGTGCGAACCGAGCAGTCCCAGTTCCCCCATTTTGGCCAGTAAGCGCTCTGCCAATCCGGCTTCCTGTGCCTCCACTCGGTCCATCACGGGTAGCAGATCGTTGTTCAGAAAGTCGATTACCATATCGCGGACCATCAACTGCTCCTCGTCGAAATCTTCGGGAATAAAAACATTATCGGGGTGCGTATCTTTGATGAGGAATTCACCACCCCGGAGGATGCCCTGCTCCCTACTGATAACTGATTCTGGATTCTTTGTCATGTGTAACTATGGTTTTGCAAACGAATTAGCGAATTTTCGCTCAATATACAGGATTTGTCGAAGAAAAACAGCGAATTTTCGCTCAAAACCAATTTTTTATCTGACTTAGCCGACAAAAAGCGGATTTTTAAGGCATCGGAGGGCTGGTGAATGCCCATTTGTTTGGTTTTGGCGGGGCGGTTCCAAAGCTGCTTTGGTAAATGAAAAGGCAAATACTTTGCCGCATTGTTCACTATTGTGTATACTTAGCCATGAATCCGTCCTTCTTGTTTTTGCCCGATATCAGTGGCTTTACCCACTTCGTCAACCAGACGGAGGTGGAGCACAGCAGCCACATTATCCGGGAATTACTTGAATTGCTGATCGACAATCAAACCCTGGGGCTCGAACTGGCCGAGATCGAAGGGGATGCCCTATTTTACTACGCACACGAACGCCTCCCCTCTCCCAGCGAGCTATTCGCCCAGGTGGAGCACATGTTTGCCGCCTTTCACCGCCACCTGATCAAATACGACTTACAACGAATCTGCAATTGTGGGGCCTGTAGCACCGCCGTAGACCTAAGCCTGAAGTTTATTGCCCACGCTGGTCCGCTCGAATTCATTCAAATCAAAAACCAACGCAAGCCCTTTGGAAAAACCGTCATCAGTGCCCACCGACTGATGAAAAACGAAGTGCCCTCCGACGAATACCTGCTCCTCTCCGAAGACCTGCTCCGGTACTGGGCCGAAGGCACCATCGATCCCCCCGGAGCCTGGGAACTCGCCCGGGGAGCCTCCACCTACGACCTTGGGAAAATTAGCTACGATTACTACCACCTGCACAGCATCAAAGACGGGATCAAACCCGACCTCATTCACGCGGATTACTACCGCGACCCCCAACCCTTCCGCAGCCAGGTCCTGGTCGAGACGACTACCCGGGAGCTGTTCGAATTGGTCAGTAACCTAAAATATCGGACGCAATGGCAAACCGATATCAGCCGGGTGGAGTACGAACGGAAGCGCGTCAACCGATCGGGAGAGGAGCACCTTTGCGTCATCCAAGGCTACGACCTCATTTTGGAAACCATGGCTACCAACAACCGCGAAGAGCCCTTTGAGTACGTCGAAAAACTCAAGACCTTTCCCCTACCCATCATCCAAGAGATGACCAATTACTTCTGCATCGAGCCCCAAGCAACGAAGCACAGCCTGGTGACTTTGGAAATTCACGTGAAAGTACCGCGCTGGCTACGCTGGTTGGTGTGGCCCACCATGAGAAAGGCGGCCGAACGGAAAATGCACACCACCCTACTCCAGCTCAAAGCACTGGCGGAGGAGAAGACCCGCTAAAGACGATTATTTTTCTTGCAAGGGAATCAGACGACCGGCGACGGCCAGCGAAAGGGGTACCAGGCGGCGCCCCGTCCATTCTCCAAAAATGGTGAGGGGATGCCCACCGCTGGTGGCTAAGATTTTCCAACGATCCCGATCGCTAGCCACCAGTGGAAGGGCCTTGCGTCGGGTGTCGACAACGTACAACTGCCCTCCCTCGTATACCGGAATAACCTGGGCCAGCTGGGCCGGGTAATCCAACAGCCAGGGATTGGCAGCCACGGCAGCGGCGTAGTCGGTCAAAAAGGCGTCGATCTGGGGGGCTCCCGGAGCCAGGGCCACCCGGTCGGTGGTACGCTCAAACTGTTTGATGACCACCCGCAGGGGATGGGTCCCCGGAAAGTAGACTACCTCGGCGGCAAAGCTTTGTCCTACCGGCCACTGCTGGGCAAAACCCTGATCGCGGTAATCGTATTCGAGCAACAGCGCCCAACGCTGCGTTTTGACGCCCCACAACCAGGTCCGCCGAAACGTCCCGTTGTCAATGTTGTGCCCCGTCAATTGGCCCATTACGATCCACTGGTCGCTCCGCCCCACTTGTTGGAGCAGGTCCTTTTGCTGGACATTGCGGCCCGCCACTCGCAGCACTTGTTCGCTCAGGGCCTCGGGCAGTTGGTCCAACTGCTGCATGCCGCGGGTGAGGAGGTAAAGCTCGGCCAGTTCGCTGAGCATCTGCTCGGGCCAGTCCGTCTTTCCCCCTTGCAGTAAGGCCAGCGAGCGAATCTTTAGTCCTACCCCTCCCATTTTCCGATCCACCATCCGCGACGCAATTTCCTGCCAATAGGTGTATTCCAACTGCTCGGTCGAAGCCAAGCCCTGGCGGATCAAATCGAACAGCCAGGTCTCCAAGTCCTTGACCCCTTGCGCCATCTGGACCAGGCGTTTGTCGCGATTTTTTTGGCGTTGCTCCGCATTTTTTTGTTCCCGCTCCGCATCGTTGGGCGCCGGGGCCGGGGCCTTGGCTTGGTAGCTGCGGCTGGCAATCCACTCGCTTACCCAGGGGGGCATTTCCTCCTGGATGCTGAAGGCATCCGAACGGGTGACGAAGATGAGGAGCAGGGCTATGGCGTGCTTGCAGGGAAATTTGCGACTGGGACAGCTGCATTTGAAGGCCGGCCCGATCAGATCTACCTGGGTTTGGTAGGGACGGCTGCCGCTACCCCGACAATCGCCCCAGATGACGCGGGCATTGCCAAACAGGCTGTACCAATTGCGCTCGGAGGCCAGGCCCTGACCGCGTTTGGCGGTGCCGGCGTCGGGGGCAAAAGAACGCACTTGATCGGGAGTCCAGCTCACGGGGCGGGGTA
>ERZ1740065.1384-NODE-1384-length-14470-cov-12.109122_pt1 | contig 14470 bp, 12 predicted proteins | sample MGYA00581738_ERZ1740065 | MGnify/ENA primary metagenome ERZ1740065 (study PRJEB43018, sample SAMN04849749) | marine metagenome | isolation source: floating plastic debris | place: Pacific Ocean | collected 2008-09-01 | study: EMG produced TPA metagenomics...
TTCGGAGTTGAACGTTTAGCGTTTTCAACGCGTTTGAACGCCGAATACGCCTATTATTTGGTTACTATGGTGATATACACCTATAAGCGTTTCTACCTCATTGGGTCACTTGATTAGGTGTTATACCCATCATGCTGTACTGTATTAGCTCGACTATGTGACTTAGCTAGAAGCTAGGCAGACATCGATTTGGGTTCCTGTAGTCTGGTGCTTAGGAGGCTATCTTAGTTTCGGAATAAATACCCAGTTTATAGGAAATAAAAAAGGTTTTTAGTTCAACTATCATTCAGTAAATATGGGTACATCGGCTTTTGTCATTATCCCCTCGATATTCGTGCATCAGAACGAGAGGGAGTGTGGTGGGGTGAGCGTGGATAGGCCCAGGAGTGAGCACGGATAGGCGTGGGAGTAAGCGTGGATAGGCACGGGAGTGAGCATGAAAATCAACAGAAGAATGACAAAAACCAGTACACTAAAATCAACCTTCCCAAGGCATGTGTCTTATAGTCACGTAAAATACAGTAGTTCCCAGGTGAGTAGCAAGAAACATTCTGGACTATTCAATATTGTTTTCAGTTGTGATATTTTTACCTGCACCACCAATATGAAACATGAAATGTCAGTACTGGTGTGACTATTCTCACGATGAATTGATAAACAACACCTGACAGAAGATTCATGGGTTTTCACTCTTAGCTAATCGCGATATCGTAGTACGCTTCCAAAAAAAGGGGGTACAACTCCAGAAATATCAGGATATCCCAGGATATTCCATAGTCTGGAATCCTGGTAACAATCAAGCCCTTGGTTATTGGACCTCATACTACCAGCTGCTTGAAAGAAGTGAATTAAACTCTATTTAGCTCTCAAAGCATATTTAAAGAAATCAAATATCTGGCAAAACAAAACAAACTTGAATACTAGTGATGTCATAATGTGTTGAAACACTTTTTAAATGATTTCACGTTATATTTGTGAAACTTGAGGCACACGGGCTGGAGAATGATTGATATATGCTGATCTGCATAGTCGTTGTGTGTAAGGTAGATAGAGTGACCTGCTAACAGCATGACAGAAGCTCATTGAATAGGCATGTAGAAAACATCATATAAAATCTCATCTGGAGCAAAGTTGACTAAATACCTCCCTTCATTAATAGAAGTATCCAATCTATTCACTATAAATGCGGTATCAATTACTCAGCAGACACTTGATTGCTCCATCAATTCTACCTAATATTTCTACCAAGTGTCTCTCATTGACCGACATTCTAGTGAAAAGCATTCGCTATAGAAGCACTCACCACTACACTTGCCTAAACTAGTGTCATTAATAGGAATAAAGATGGTCAATCTGACAGCATGGAGTGGCAGCCCTCCTCCAGGTATATAAGAGACCAGTCGGAGCAGGTGGCAGTCAGTGACTGTACTTCATTGAGACCAGGCAGTTTCAAGAACACAAGGTAAGGCAGAAACAGTAGGCGTGTATTCTTTGCTCCAACAGCTGTTGGTCTGCATGATTTGCATTGCGCTGTTACTCATTCCCATAAAATCTACCTACGTCACACGTTTCATCACGTAGTAGATTGACAATAACTCTTTAGATGTATCAGGGATGGATCCAGGAATTTTTCCGACTGATTCCAAAGTCATCAAATCATATCTGTCCAAAAAGCGACTTGTGTCCGTTGACTGCATAACTGATTATTTAGTTATGATGACTCTGGCTTCTGTGGCTGTTCAATGAGCACAGTCACATAACGTCATGTCACAGTCATGGTTTCTTTATAAATTATTTTCTAGCTGATAGAAAACATATATGTCAGTCTCCCGTAGATATCCGTGCATCAGCACATGTGGGAGTGACACGGAGTGAGTGGGAGTTTGCGTGAAAAACGACAGGAGAATGAGAAAAGCCAACATATTTTAAGCTGTTTTTTTTACTGATTTGAAAGCCGCAGTGGAGTTAGCCTGAATCCGCACGTGATACATGTAACTTCATGTAACTTCATGTAACTTCATGATGCTACTGATGAGATCGGGCGGGATTTGCTTATGGTTCTAGGTATGATGAAACGTGGTGCAGTCTTACTCGCTATTGGATTGCTGGCATTAGTCTCTCTGGCTGCTGCACAAGACTACAATCCTGGTGAGGGAGAAGAGTATAAAAAGAAAAAAGACGAAAAAAGTGATGAAAGGTAAGTGTGCAACTGCAGCAAACATCGTCTGGTTGTCGTCTTAATGTCTTGGTGTTTTTTTTATGATGACGTTCTACGTATTATTAATCTATTAAGGAATGATAGTTGAGAGAACAGTGTTGATGTGGAGACTCGATGGTGGAAAACATTTAGCAATTAAAACAATTAACAGGAGCCTACTATCAACAGACCCAGCTTGGTTTTCTGAGTTGTAGCATCATGATAACCGTTTTGGAGTCGTCATCTCGTTACAAATAGAAGTAAACTTTTTATCATGCGAATTTATTGATGTCAGTTGTGTAGGTCGGGAAGGCGCTTCTACTTCGTCTAAAAGATGGGCTTGTTCTAAAATTGCTAATATTCCGCACTGCTATCATGCTCACCTTAGGAAACCGCGGCTTTTGCCATCCTCCCATTGATATTCGTGCATCAGCACGTGTGGGAGTGAGTGGGAGTGTGCGCGGATAGGTGTGGGAGTGAGCGCGGATAGGTTCGGGAGTGAGTGGGAGTCAGCGGGAGTGAGCGCGGATAGGTACGGGAGTGAGCGTGAAAATTGACAGGAGAGTGACAAAACTACAACCTCTAAATGCGTTGCCTCAATATAATCTTGTGATTTTGATTCCCTCCAGTGATATCAGAGGTGAGGTGGTGTATTCAATGAAGTACGGATTTGATCATGACAACAACAGGCATTACGCAAGCAAGAGCATCAGCTATGATAAGAAAGACGAGCACCACTCATACCACTCACACCACCCATACCACTATCCCGACTATAGGCCATACCAGTATGGTTATGGGTACTATCCCAATGGTTACTATGGTAACAGCTACGCTCGCAGGCCTTTCTTCCGTAGCCAATTCCAGCGGTACGGACCGATGCCTTTCTATGGGAACCAATTCTATGGAAGGTACAACCTGTATTAATGATAGTAAACCTCACACCTGAAACTTCTGTTGGGCCGGTAATGGAGATCGAACTGGAATTCGTTTTTAAATCTGATGACACTGTGGTTAATCGAATAAATTAATCGGAATAAAATTACTCTATGTATGCAAGTACTTCCATCATGCAAAAAGGTTAGCATGCGTTGACCTAAGCTATGTACAACTACATGGCATGTACATGCGAGTATGCAAGTAAAATCGTAGAAGTATGGAGAATGAGTTTCAACTCCAACGGCAAGGACCATAACCATCAGCAACAGGATAACAGAGGCAAATAGCCTTTCAGAAATCACGCGCATGACAATTTTCCTGTATTCGCCAGGAGCCTTCTGTGTTTTTGGAGTAAGATTTTGACGGTAAAATTTCAGTTCTTCATTTCTTAACGTGCTCCTGTAGCTTATTGGCGAGATATTGCCGAGCTGAGATCAATTATCCTAGCTGTAAGGGGTATGTGATATGAATTGTGGCTTCTCAAAGCTCATATGAAACTGAACCTCCAGTATTTCTGGTCCTAAAACATATCATCAATGGTAACTCAGCATTTCATACATAATTCTTAGTCAAATGCAGTGCTGTCGACGCTGACCTACTGTCATCTGTGTGCTACACAAGTGATCTGAGTTGAGCTGCAGTAGAATGGCCGAAGACGCTGTGCTGTAGAATAAATCACTTTTGTTGTGCAGGGTCCATATTTTGCTCATGAAATCCAGAGATTGCTAAACACAGCATTGAACACAAATTCACGCTTGAGTTGATATGGCGCCATTGAATTACAATGTTATCACTTCTCACACCTTCAGTTATCCGTGGTAGTATAGTGGTAAGTATCCCCGCCTGTCACGCGGGAGACCGGGGTTCGATTCCCCGCCACGGAGACTTTTTAACGGGTCAAAGAATGAGTGACGCAATGGGTCATATAATGATGCTAGCGTCTACCCCTACAGCTGCAGCGTAGCACACGCCATGCTACAATACAATGATCGAAGCAGCAAGTGAGCCGCTATCAGCAGATATTTATCCCTAAGAATTAGACTTTATATGATGACTCATTTAATTTTCAGCAATACACCAATCAATATCACCTCATCTATTTCTCCGTGTTCGCCACTAGCTCCAAGAGCAGTTTGAGATTGTGTTTCTCTAAACCAACCATCTGCTCTAGGAAGTCTTTCTTTGCCCACCTCCGACCCTAAGAGCTTTACTTTTTCCTCTTCCAGTTTCTTTTTAGTGTTTTCCTTTGTCCTGCGGCACTTGCTGAAAGGTGGAGCATTCAATCTGTAATTTGCATTAGTGACAGTAACGCACAGGTGGCCAATTGCACAGTACAGCGATGTGGGAGTGTACATACGGGTCACTCTGATCTACCCGGACATCAATCTTGGCTGAGTTGAGCTTCACAAACTATTCGTGGAAGACATTGAAAGATTTGAAGTATCTTTGAACACGGCTTGCAATACTTGAAATTGAAGCTTATTAATATGAGTAAGGAGTTGTTTGGTCATGCATATAGACAATTGGCCACGTTATGCGTATGACATACCGCTTCTGCTGTAGAGGTACTTTATCACCCTGTAACTCTTGAGGAGGCAGTGATAATTCCTCCACACTGGAAAGCTGACGGCTTTCAAACTGTTATCTGCCAACTCTTTGATGAATCAAGCTATGACCTGTAAGGTGATTTTTAGAAGCAGAGCAACAAATTAAAAGTTTACCCATTGTTGCAAGTCAGACAGACGATGGCAGTAGTTTTAGCATACTATATATTCTAAACGCCAGGCTTAGATGCGTGCGTCTATCTTACCTGGGGTTAGAAGCTGGGTCCAACGATCACGTGAATTTTTTATTTTGGAGTTGTCTTCTCCCCGCTGTCTACGACGCATGTCTTATAGTTGGGGGAACATGGTATGAAGAAAAAAAATAGTACTTTGGGACGTAGGATCCTTTTAATGAGCTGAAGAGTATGTGTGAGTACACTGTAAGTCTGAGAAATGTATTTGAAGTCGTCATAGTGACTGCCCGGAGAGGTTCTGACATGCGGCCACTAACTCTAGTTACGTCTTTGTTCACAGTGAGATGAATGATTGCTAGGTTCTCGAGAATGTTCACTTGTATGGTAACTGGAAGCTAGCAAAGCTTTGGCTTCACAGCTTCAGATGAAAAATGTTTGTACTAATACGGGATGTGAGTCTAGTACCAAGTTGGTTCACAGTTGGCTTTGGACTTCGGCTTCTGAGTAAATTTGCATTTGCAAATTGTGCACAAGAAAAATGAAGAAATGGTGGCAACATAATTTTGTATAAAAAAGACACTCGAAGTCATACTTAAGATTTTTGAAATTGCCTCTCTTCAAGAATCTGATGCTGAGCTTGGAGCTGTTCAGTTCAAAGGTCAAGTCAGAATCTATGCCTGTTTCTGTATCTAAGGAGGCTTGAATCCTCCGCATCACATCAAGAGGAGTTACATATTTACCATAAATGGGGATCTCCTATAAAACGCTGTTAGATAAATCGTGTGATAGATGCTATTATGTTTATTACCAGTTAGTTCAGTAAATACATAAAGCATGTCGTCCTAAAGTGTACGTGTGCACATGTATGCGCATATGCCCCACATGTGAGCATGTGCGCAAGAGCACATGCGGGCATAAGTGTGTGTATCGATGGCATATTGAAAGAGCCGAAAAAATTAATGAAAACTCATTACCCATCATCAAATTAGTATCCCGATATGCTGTGGTCATAAAAGCTTCAACTTGCGTGTTATGTGAATGAACAGAGGCCAATTGCCTTGGCTGCACACAGCTATACTCACACTAATCCCAAGTGTAGCCCTTGAACATCTTTCTCAACGACAAGATCAACACCAAACATGAGCTTGCCATTAGGATGAAATAAATTGGAGCTGACGATAATACTCCCTGTGGCCACCATTCTGCTGGTTTTTTTCATCCTCAGCAAACATTCTGCAATTGTTACTGAATTTCTCCCGAAGCTCATATAATCTACCTGTTTGAAACGGAACACCGAGGTAGATACATTGGAGATGATGAGTTTCAAGTGTCGTAAAGCCTTACTATCATACTGCAGCTGTGAACAGGGTGTCCTGAGGTCACCAGAATGATGCGGTCAGCAAATGAGACCTGCAAAACTAGCACCACCGTCGCAATAGAGCAAGAGATTGCTTCCCCCTATTTATTTCATCATCTGCATCCTCCCTTGACAACTGGTAATATAAGGATGGCTCTCTCCTCTGGTAAACCATGCAGTAATGGAGGAATTACGAGGATCTACAGACTGCTAGGATGGTATACAAAACAAAAAACTGACACCTCTGCAACCAGAGATTAACACTATTTATCATGTATTACATGTCAGTTTCCAACCTGGTGAAACAGTCTAAGATAACGGAATGGAATTGTTGTTTGAAATTTGTTTAAAAGCACTGTTCGTTGAGCACAGTGAAGATTTGTGTTCAGTCAGAGTTGACTATGCATGCACCCGAAGATGCGCCAGCAGCAGAGGTGTCATCCGATATATTGGCTGCTGCTCGTCATACCAGTACTTCCTCTCCGAACCGTGCAGACCTGATCCAGAGGGAAGCCAGGTAGCTATGTATCTGAAGCTGACATAGCAAGTTGCGCAGGGTAGTATGTGTGCGCAGTGTGGTATGTGTGTGCATGGTGGTGCATGTGCGCCTTAATTCCTCTTACGTTCCTGTAATCTCTAAGCGCTTTTGTGCAATAGTAATTGTTGGGGCAATGAGAAGATGAAGGTTACTTGGTTCCACGCGCACAGGCACCCCTAGAGATACGTCATGATTACCACTACGTGTTCCAGGAAATCACCACAAATGTGGCATAATACATCTGGGAAAAAGAGTGGAAATAACATATAGTGCTCTAGGCTGGTTACTGGCAGCACTACTGCGGGTGTCTGAACCATGGGACTTTGATTATCACATTTTATTTTAATCAGAATGATTCACCACCACTTCATAGAAAGGAAAGCAATCAGGAGAAAAACATGAAGATACCTTTACAGCAGGAATAAAGCAAAATATGCGTAATGATTGGTGAAAATCTCCATTATCCAATAACTTGGAGGAAAAGAAAGGCAAAAACGGGCCTGTCTTACGACGGGCTTTTATGACTGAAATATAAATCATTGGATATTGCTTTTATATTGGCGTTTCGTTTCCTCACCATCATCTCATACCGAGCTGCCCAATGCATGTGATCCAAGCAGAATTGAACAAACTTCTGAGAAACGATGACACTAATTTTGTCACAGCCTGTGTGCGCCGCCAACTCAACGAGAACTCTTAGTAGCCTGTGGTAAATAAGGGTGTATGATATTTCGGGTAGTTTCGTTTCCCTGACCTACAAATCTTCAAGTTAATAGCTGATTGTGGAATTCGCATAAACTTTTTTGTCATTCTCCTGTCTATATTCGTGCATCAGCATGTGCGGGGTGTGTGTGCGTAAGCGCGGATAGGCGCGGGAGTGAGCGCGGATAAGCGTAGAAGTAGGCACGGAGAGGCACGGGACACAGCGAGAAAATTGGCAGGAGAATGACAAATACAAAAGCTTTTTGCAAATTCCACAGGGGTTCTTAAAAAGTGTTCAGAGCTTCTAAACAAAGAACTCTAAGGCTCCATTCATGACTTTTGAGTAACTTACAGGTTAATCATAGCCGAAGTTTGATGGCGCCCCACAATGAGCATGTCCATCACTGTCACAGTGGATTCCATCTGATGATTGAACTTCCTATCTACGACTGCATTGAGTGCTGCAACCACAAACCCGGTTTTCTTATCTTCTACCACAATGACGTAATTTCCATTCCACTGCCTTTGTACCCCATCAAAAGTCACTGAAAGGACATCAGCCATTCTATAGTCACCAATGATATCAATTGGTAGGTATGAAGGCAAGAGCCAGGCTATAGGCAATAACAGCAGATCTCCATAGGTAATCAAGTATTTACATTTCATGAATTCAATCAGATTTACTGTAAACTAGGCCTAAGGAACTTTTTTCATAATATGTTTGAATTGTCTTCTCATGTTTTTATAATGTTCTAAGGAGAATAGGATACTGGTTGCATGAATGAAACCTACACATACATATATGATATGATGCATATATGATATGATGTCATATATGTTGTTGTGAACTAAATTTGCAGGCATCTCAAGCAGCTAAATTTTTCTTATCCTGCTTGCTCTGCTGAACAATAAATTGAGCCGACTATCTGTGTCAGGGAATTAGAGCATTTCCTTCCTCAAAGCACTGCACGCATTCTCGTGAGTTTATAGTATTTCATGACATGAGCGGTATTTTCAATTATTACTTTGAAGGACCAGGGCCAATGTGATAGAGCTAGCACCGGGGCTTTCGAATATGTTTAAAGGATCAAACGAATTGAATAATCAGTAATAAGCTTTAGTGATAAGAATGTTTACAAGCCACTACGCCGCAAGCAGATAACAACCAATGCTGGCCTGTGCTGCTAAAGTGAATTCGATTAGGAGAGGTTACGTATCTGATTGGCAGCCTAAAATTTCTCGCGATCAATGCATTCAGCATCAGTTACCTTCAAATTCATCCTCCGTCAGCTCTCTCTCCAACTTGCTCTCCTTGTAAATATCATCTAAGCAACCTTATTATAGGTCAGAAGGAAAAGAGCTGCCAATGTACTAACATGAATACAACAATGCTAAAAGTCAATTAGAATAACCCACCATCTTTGAAGTCGTTCCTCCGCAACGGTCTCATGTGAAGCTCGGAGTCGTTAAGTTCAAAGTTCAACTCGCTGTCCACATTCAGCTCTTTCGGTAACGAGTTCCAGATCGTCTTTAACACGTCTGGATGGAATACGTAGTCTCCAGAATCATGAGTTTCCTGCTGAAAACAAGTGAAAGGCATCATTACCACTTCTGTAACAATGGCGGCTTACCACAGATGCTTCGTATCATCCCACGGCTCCATCACATGACTAAGTCAAATAGAAATCCATACTTTCGCCACCTGGTATACTAAAGTTGTTGATTTTGATTATTAACTTGAGATAGTCGACAATTCAATAGAGCCGATTATTCAATAGCTAAATTCATGAGGTGAATTTGGCTATTGAATTATGCTTGTGCATTCTGGCAATAAGAAGATGGCAAGCAAGTTATAGCTATGCCATTCTGGATGTAGCAATAAAAAACTTAGGAAACAAGACTCATAATGAGTTGTATCAACATAGATAAACACTGTGTTTACATTTCTGAAGTGAAAAGAAGAACATGCATCACGAGCCTAGAGATCATCGATTGACAATCACTAATCAACAATGCATTGTTCGGTAAATAATTTTCAATGCAGGGAACCTATGATGTCTACTGGATAGATACAGCTAGTATAGAGGATAGATACAGACAGTATAGATGATAGATACGGACAATATAGACAGTATAGTGGATAGATACAGACAGTGTAGCGGATAGATACAGCCAGTATAGTGGATACAAGTCTAAGAATGCTCTAATATTCTTACATCAACTGGTGGGAATTTGCTCTTGATGTTATGATGCTCAAGATATACTTGGTCGGTCTCCAACCACCCATTCCATTGGTGGAAGGGTATCAACTTCTTATCACTACTCATGTTTTCTTGATCAACTCCAAGATATCCAAAAATCTTTCTCACTGTCAAGTCCACAATTTGAAACAAGAATTGACAAACGCTTAATCAGGAAATGTTTAACAACCTTTCTGTAAAGGACAGGGAAGCAGCCGCAGCTGGGAGATTTTGCGCATTGGACACCTGTGAAAGAAGTCCAGGGTTCAATACCCACGCATGGTGGTGAGTGGAAGAGCATCTGAAAAAATTGATACGTTGCTACATAAACAGTCCCTGCGGCCATAAAACCAGTATGGTTGCTCGTCAACCTCCCTATTTCCCCCAACAAGGTATGTCGTCCTTTCTCAGAGCGATGATCAGTGCATTAGCAGCAGCGGGTTGCTAGTCACAAGGAGGAATATAAACCGACAGATAAAGACCGATAAATAACCATTGCAAACTAGTATGAAGAGTGTTTGAAACCCACGAAAAACTGAACGGTTTTTAAAGAATTGTGACAAGGGTAGCTGATATAGACTAAGCCAGTGTACATTATTTTGTCTGAGAAATAGTCTAATGCGATACTTACTGTCTGCTCAGTGAACGTCCCTGGTAACTTTCCCGAACAACCAGATCATTGGCCAAGCCATATTTGCGGTTTAGATGGAATAAGTTGGATCGAACAATGATTGAAGCAGTAGCCACTACAATGTTGGTTGCCTCATCCTCGATAACTATCAGATAGGTGTGACCAATTTTGTCACGGATCTCATCAAATCTACCTGTGTACATAAAAATGCAAATATACTGGAGAAAGTATCATATGTGATCCAAGTATGTTAATTTAATGCTGTCTTACTTTCGTACTCCAGTTGTGAGCATTCCTTTAAACCTCTGGCACTGCAAAGCATGTTGATGAAACCTGGAGAACGACTGGATATCCTAATAAGGTGTGTCACTATAACTTATAGTTTTTAGTTCGACAAAGCACAACATCATATTTTGTATTGGAAAACATAGAGCACAGTGTTTTGTATATAAGCCATTGTCATAGTGACTACAGAGTCACTCTGACACCACAGATGACCAACTTTCCTTGCTTGATTCCTTCAAAACAGCATGGCTTAGGATTATTTTACCAATATATTCGACTTCTACAGCATCAAGTTAGTGGGTGTGCATGGAAATACCGGGTGATGTCACCCTTTTTTAAGCAGACTAATGCATCATCATGTCTATGGTTACCTTATGCCAACCGCAGATCCATTAAATCGCTCTAATAGTGTCTACTTGCAAACATGTTTGCTTTGTGGACACTGGAAACATCAACAGTCAACAAGCTAGTGAGTTAGAACTGAAACTAAACATGGCTTTGGATCTCCACGCTGCACTGCTCTCCTGTCCTAAGGTGTCCCGTGTTTGTATTTGTATCGCGTTTCCTAGAGCGTGGGTGCTCAACATTTTTGGCAAGTGTGCCACACCAAATCTCTCTTGGGACTCGAGGACCACATCAGTATTATATTCGTGCAATATTAGAACACGTCTTTCTGTTGATTGGAGGTAGGGCACAAGCAGGGGTATTTTGTGAGTTTTGTTGAATTTGTGTCTTCAAAAACCAGAGTTCAGAGGGCGCCCAGGCCCCGGTGGGCTCTGGGGAGGGGCTAGGGTGAAGCGTCCCCAGAAAACTTTGACATTTCCATGCTGTTGAGAATCAGCACACAGACAATATTTCACCAAATTTTGGATGGCGCTACATGTGAGGCTCAGTAACGGCGATAGTTGCTCTACTGGGCTTAGGTCTGCTCGTGAAGTCTCATTAGTTGTCACCTTGGCTAAAAATCTGTGTAAAAATCTCTGCATGGATCGGATAAAATCCTAATGGTATCAAAAGTCTTGTGCAACATCTCAACAGCTAAGATATCAAACAGTTCAGTTTCACGGAAACAACTAATCAGTAAGTGTTTATTTCTGACTCCAATGTCTGACAGCTGTAGGCGATGAGTGAAGCTATTTAGCGCTCAGGGCTATAAGCCGTATGAGCTGGATGGAAGGACCCAAACAGAAGCAGTGGATGGGACTGAGTTGTGTCAGCAGTGCCAATAGCAAAATACACCACTGAGAAAACTCACACAGATTTTCACACAGTCACTGAAGGGCAGCACATTACCTCACAGGGGGCCCGCGGGCAACAGGTTGAGCATCAAGCTTACTTACCTTTGGAGAAGTCATTTCTATTCAATGGCCTCAGGATAAGATTGTTACCCAGCCTTACAGTCTGTGACGTGTGATCGACCGTCACGTTAGTCACGTCGCTGTAGTCCAGCCCAGTCAGCAGACCCGGGTCAAACATGGGTACCCCATCCGTCACAAACTGGCATTTCTGGATAAAAGATGCGATATTCCTAGGAGCTTTCCTTTACCATCATCAGTCAAAAACTATCTACTAGATGGTTACGGATGACTGCTTATTCCCACTTCATACACAAACTACATGCTTGAGATTACAGCTACGTGCAAGTAAGGGGCACAAGCTAAGACGTTTCTTCTGAAGTGATATACGAAAGTACCTAAACTCAAATCTTGTTATCTAAAAAGGAGCTCATACCATTTGAAATTGAACCAACGTTGTAGCTGCAAAAAGAGAGGGTATGCTACCTGTGATGAACTGAAGGCAAGGCTTCCTGCAATTTTGGGAATCCTGGCTCTAACACAGCTGGTTCTCCTGACCTACAATCAATGCCATGATTCATTTAAATAAACGGTCTTAAAACCACAGAGACAAAATATACGATATGTTTCATCATCACTCCAATTGCTGTCATAAAGTGGCAGCATGTGATTTTCTCCTTGAAGAGTGTCTGATGAGGTTGTTCCTACACATAGTTAGACACCTCAGAAGCTCCTAAAGTGCATATCAGATCAAGATCTCGCAAAACAACATGTGTCATGACATTTATTGAAACTTTCATCTTACAATATGAAGTAGAGCTGTCTATGATATATATTCCACAGCACGAGCACAATATGTACCGCTCACAGATGGCCTAAAAAAATATCCTGTTCTAAGTGGTCAGGTTGCAGGCTTTAGAGGTCTAAATGACTAGAGTTACTTACATGGAACTGCTGCGCTTTCAATCTTTGGTAGACGAAGCCAACTTGTCTTCCATGAGCAGAACGCGAACTGTAAGCGTGGTAGAAACTTTTGGAAAGTCTGGTCAATGTAGTCGTAGATCGTTTGAGACAAATCATTGTAGAGGTACAATAAATGTCCCGGAGTGAGACTTAGTCACTGAAATTGAGCTTTGTTTGGTGATTTGGACATGGTTCATTGCCTAGCATACCTGCCAACCACCTGCTCACCCTCCAGTATTTATATTACTATAGGTAGGTACCAAATTGTTTAAATGGTCTCCTTGCAGTCTAATAATTAGCTCTTGCTGTAGAGACCTGGTGTTCCTTGGCTATGAGGTTCAAGTGTGCAATAGGATTAAATAGTCTTAGGTTGACAGGTTGACAGGTATGATCCCTAACCACTGGTATGCTTTCATTGCGAAGAGCTGGGTGTAGCAGATGGAAGATCAACTGGAAGATCAACGTGCGAACCCAGTGCATATATGGGCCAAAGCATCACAAACTAGCCCGTCTGGATAGTTCGCTTCACTTCAATGCTTGGCAAGTTTGGGAGTTTTCAGATAGCTTATCAAGGCCGTCAATTTGGCAAGCTGGCAAAATCGAGAAGCCTCGATTTAGGCAGTGTATTCCAGCCCTCGATTTGCTCTTGGTTTTTCTACACTCATCGATTAGAGCAGTAAGAAAAATAGAAGACAACTCTCTAGTCAGGTGGTATCACATATTACATCAATGTCAACACACAGGTAAACATATTATGTGATTTATAACTATCATGACTGCAAAGTAGTGTAGATTACAGATCACTGCTATTTATTTTTTGGTTAAGTCAAATAACTTAAGTGATTTCAAAAAAGCTTTGACTGGTAGATTTCATAATGGTTCCCATATTTTCATGGTTGATAGTTTGTGAATGCAACATCGAAAATAGCAGAGAGAGAAAGAGACACAGACACCGAGAAAGCCGTTAGCATTCGTATCAGTTAGGTGACGTGATGATGTATCAGCTAGCGAAATTGAAAGCAAATGGGGAGGTCTGTCAATTTCAAAATCTCATCGCTTTTTGGCTGTCGATTTAAGCTGGCTAGCTAAATTGAGGCTACAAAATCGATGCATTGGTTTAGTATCCGAAATCTCCCTGCGTAATATTGTGCACTTACGGTTAAATCGAGACCAAATCGACGATCCGGAAACATCCTTTGGCCTTGGAGGCGTCATGTTTGGCACTATTGGGAGGGGTCATGACCTCGTTTTCCTGCTAGCCCTCTCGCTTGACCGGTCACTTCTAATGGCCATTGAGGAAGCAGTTACGCTGGCTCGCAGGTGCGTAGAGACATTTGCTAACCGTGTCTTTTGTGTGAAGGTCGTTACACGACCATTTATCACTTTCATAACATTATAGTACCGGGAAAGGTTGATGTGAAAGGGTGGATTTACAGCTCTCTAGTTTAAAGATTCCCTTAGAGATATTTCCAGAGGAGAACACTTACTGATGATATGTTGCTCTGCAGCTTCATGGGTGAGGACGAGTTGAGGACGAGTTGAGGATGAGTTGAGAGAGAGAGAGAGAGAGAGAGAGAGGGGAGGG
>ERZ1740065.1385-NODE-1385-length-14464-cov-4.600805_pt1 | contig 14464 bp, 18 predicted proteins | sample MGYA00581738_ERZ1740065 | MGnify/ENA primary metagenome ERZ1740065 (study PRJEB43018, sample SAMN04849749) | marine metagenome | isolation source: floating plastic debris | place: Pacific Ocean | collected 2008-09-01 | study: EMG produced TPA metagenomics...
GTCGAGGAGGACCAAGCGGGCGGTCGGAATTTTATTGACCTAGCGGCTCACCATCATGGATTGGATGACGAAGTCCGTGCTGAGTTCGGTACCGTTGGAAAAGATCCGGTAGGAGGGCAAATTGCCCCCGCCATCGGGGGGAATGTCGAGGGAAATCATCGCACTTCCTGTTTGTTGACCGGGGGTAGAATCAACTCCATCCCGGGCTTGAGTGAACGGAAATTTCGCAGGTTGTTGACCCGGGCGATCTCGACGTAGTACTTGGGATCACCGTAGATCTGGTGCGCAATCGCGGGAAGGGTTTCGCCGTCCTTTACCAAGTGGACGTGGGTCAAATCGGCGGAAAACAACTTGGCGATGGCGGAGATCAAACTCCGGGGTTCGTCGCCCTTGAATTTGGCACTGACCTTGGCCCGTAGCGGTCGTCCGATCGAGTTGAACAGGGTGTAGTTTGTGGTCATGCTCACCAAGCGACAATCGAAAATAAAGGTCCCCCAGACGAGGGTCAGCTTGGGGGGTTCGTGCGTTCCGGGATTGCGCTCGGCGGTGAGTTTTTTGAACAGGGCAATCTGAACGTCCACCCCACCCAGGAGCGCCGCGGCTTCGCTTTGGATGCCATTTTTGGAGGCACCGGTGGCGTCGAATAGGAATTCGAAAGACACGTCGCCCGTACTGGTTTTGTAAAAACTCAGTTCGTTGCGATCGTCGCCGGGGCCACCCTTGCACTGGTAATCTACGGTGAGGCTTTTGGAAAAAGACTCGGGGTTGTACATCACCGGAAAGGGGATGGGTGGCAGTTTGGTCCCATCCTTGGTCGTGAAGTACGACAGGAGGAGCATCTTGAGCAATTTACCATCCAACATAGGGCTTATCTTTCGTTTTTCTCTTCGATCATTTTACCCATCTCGGCCAACTGGTTGCTGGACTGGTTGGTCTTGTTCTCTTCCCCACACTCGGTGGAAGCCGGCTCGGTCGTCTCGGCGCTGGCGCGTCGATCCTGTTCGACGGAGGTCCGGATGATGAGTTCTCTGATTTCAACTGGCATGGTGAACGATTTTAAATTACACTTCTAAACGGCGGAAATACTGAAAGGACAGGTCGATGGTTTCGGTAACGATTTCGTTGGCCTGCGCATTAAACCCCGAGATGGACCACTTGACCGGATAGGCCTGGATAAAGCTCCACGCTTCGAGGGGCTGGTGCTCCTCGTTGAGCAGGGTCACGGTCACGTCTTTGGGGGAAAAGGAAAAGCCTTCGATGGCGTCTTTAAACCAGCCGATCAGCTTTGAGCCCTTGAGCATCCCGCGTTTGAGGACGAGCTTTTCGTAGGACACCCGATCGGGAAAACGATGGACGAAGCGGTTTTCTCCCCCCTCATTGTGGGTAAACTCCCCCACCGACACATTCAGTCCCGACACCTCCTGAAAGCGAACGTCGTTGCCATCAGCGGTAATCCCTTCAATGTCGACGCGAAAGTGAAAACCAAGGGGTGGATAATAGGTGGCCATGGGCAGTGGGTTTAGACAAATTCAACGGTCAGCCCTTCGTGACAAAGCTCGATCGTCTCCATCGCCACTTCGTTGCCGGTGGAGTTGAGCGAGGGGCCTTCGACCTTGCAGGGCCAGGCCGATTTGACCTTCCAAACCGTGATGGGTTCGTGCTCCTCATTGAGCAAGCTGATGGTCAGGTCGCGCCGCTCGATTTGATTGAGTCGGACGGTGTTGAGCCACTGGAAAAATTCGTTGTCCGAGCGGTACATCCCCCGCTTGAGCGTGATGTTGGTGTACTGGGGCATGCCCGGCATTTTGGTGACTTGGTATTCCAACGAACTGCCCTCCCGGTAGTCGATCGACTGTACTTCGACGGTTAGGCCGGATACTTCGGTAAAACCAATCCGGGTGCCTCCCCATTCTACCTGGAAGTGAAAAGTGGAAACTGGATAATTGATGGCCATGATGGTGTATTTTAAATTTTAATTTTTAAGTCGTACGGATTTAGGAAGTCTGCAACTTGTGCGAAAACTTCAGGATGATGAACTCGGCGGGACGTACGGCGGCCATCCCAATCTCGACGTTCATGATGCCGTTGAGGATGTCTTCGGCGGTCATCGTTTGGCCCAGGCCCACGTTGACGAATAAGGCGTCCTCGGGCTTGGCACCGGCCAGGGCACCCTCGCGCCTCAAGCTGGTCAAGAAGTTTTCGATCATCGCCTCGACGCGGACCCAGGTCTTGGCATCGTTGGGTTCGAAGACGACAAACTCGGAAGCCTTTTTTACCGACTCCTCCACAAAGATGAACAGCCGACGGACCGGCACGTAGCGCCACTCGTTATCGTTGCCCGCCAGCGTACGCGCCCCCCACACCAGGATGCCCCGCCCCGCAAAAGTGCGGATGGCATTGATCGACTTGCCGGAGGTGGCGTCGACGTTGAGGCGATCCTGCAAATCATTGGTCACCCGCACCGTGGGTTGGATCACCGAATTCAGGCTGACGTTGGCCGGCGCCTTCCACACCCCGCGGTCCGAGTCGACGCGGGCGTATACCCCCGCCATGAGCGCCGAAGGGGGTAAAGTGACGTAGAGTTCCCGGAGCTTGGCTATGATGCTACGCGTCAAGCTGGGATTGGTCAATCCGACGGTAGCCAGACTATCGCCATCGAAACTCCCGGGGTTGCTCGTTCCGTTGGCACTAATGACTTCGTGACTAACGGTCACGCCCCCAGCATCGTAACCGTAACTAAGCGTCGTCTTGAGCTGGGGATAATAAGCCGCACCGTAGTTGAGGTAATCCGAAGAAACGGCATTCCGAAAGTCCGCAATGGCGCTGGAGGTGCCGTTGTCATAGACATCGAGGATGGTAAAGCGATCCTGTAATTCGTTGCACTGGCTCAGGGCCGCACTGGCTACGCTTCCGTAGAGACTGACGGTACCCAAGCTGATGGCATCGGGAAAGACGAGTAAGGTAGGTTCATCTACGGTAGCCGCGGCCTCCAGGCCTCCTACCGTACCAGGTACACCGATAAAGTCGTTGGCGTCGATGGGGTTACTGTAGCTGCCAATGGAGACGATGTAGCAGGGTCCCCCACCGTTGCGGAAAAACATGTCTAGTGCGTAGTACATCAGATAGCCACTGGGGCTGGAGGGATCGAGGGCCGCATCTATCGTACGGGTCTGAACCTGACCGCTAGCGTCAAGCTGATCGGTGATGCTGGCCGTCATGGTCTCGGGTCGAAGCCTACCAAATATTTCGAGGTATTCCAACAGGGAGGTGATGCGGGTAGGTACGAGAATCAGGGCGCTATCGTCGCCATCCTTGGTGGCGCGCTCGGTATAGCCGATAAAGGCGGGGATGGCCGTCTCGACCGGGGCGATGGAGGGCGGGAGGGTAGAAATTTCCTCGATGTAAACGCCGGGAGTTTTATAAATTGGCATGGTTGAATTTTTTTAATTTGATTCGGAGATAAAGGGGCGCAGCGGAGCGATTTAGGATTCCTGCATTTTGTGGGAGAATTTGAGGACGATGAACTCGGCGGGACGGACGACGGCCATCCCAATTTCGACGTTCAGCCGGCCTTCCAAAATATCGACCGCAGTCATCGTTTCGCCCAGCCCTACTTTGACGAAAAAGGCATCCTGGGACTTGGCACCGGCCAGGGCACCATCGCGCCACAGGTCGGTCAGGAAATTTTCGATCATGCCCTTCATCCGCTGCCAGGTCTTGGCGTCGTTGGGCTCGAAGACCATCGGCTCGGAGGCTTTTTTGACGGATTCCTCGATAAAAATAAAGGTCCGTCGGACGTTGACGTAACGCCACTCGTTGTCGTTGCCGGCCAGGGTACGCGCGCCCCACACCAAGTTGCCCTTGCCCGTAAAGCGTCGGATCGCATTGATGGATTTGCCGGAGGTGGGATCTACGTTGAGTCCCTCCTGCTGGGCCGCCGTAAGCAAGCGAGCGGGTTCGGTGACGCGTTGGAGGCTGACGTTGGCCGGTGCTTTCCACACCCCACGATCCCGGTCGACACTGGCGTAAACGCCCGCGATGGCTCCCGAGGGGTACAGGTCGATGGTAAATTTCCCCAGCTCCGCCTTGATGGTATTGTAGAGTACGTGATCAACGCCATCGGCACCCCCGCCAAGGGTGGTGCCCGATAGGCCCACCGAGTTGGAAAGCTGGCCATCGAGATAAGTCAGCGAGATGCTGTTGCCCGCTACCCCCGCCGTGGCCGCCGTGATGGTCACCTCGTTGGCGCCATCATCCACGGCCCCCACATCGGGCAAGCCGTTGATGGCCGAAGCCAGGTTACTCGCACTGTCGTTGTTGTCGGTACCGACGGTAAAGTCACTGCCCTCCAGAAGGCTCGTTCCGCCCACTGAAATGGTATCGCCCAAAATTCGGTTGGAGGCGGCAATGGTGATGGTAGCCGAAGCCGGTACGGCGGGTGCCGCTCCCGTCAGCGTCACACCGCTCAAGCTTACCGCCGGAGCTCCCGCCGGATTGTGGCCCAGGGCGACATTGGTGTCCGCCCGCAGGGTCAGCACCGCCCCCGCTTGGGTCGCCACCACATTGGCTACCGCCCCGTTGATGGCGTTGAGCAGGGCCGTAGCCGTTGCCACGGGGTCCACCGTATCGCGGTCAAAATCCGTTCCTTCCGTCAGCGTGACCCCACCGATTTGAAATTCGTCACCGGCAATATTATTGCTCAGTAGAGTGATCGTTCCGGTTGCTTGTACCGCATCCGTTCCTCCCGACAAAAAGGCGCCGGAGAGGCTCATGGCGGCCGAAGCGCCAACTTGATGCGCCAAGCTGATGCTATTGCCCGCAGCGCCGCTGCCCGCGGCCGCTTCCAGATTGATGACGTTCGCGGCCGAAGTAGCCGTCAAACCCAAAGCGGGTACGTGAGCATTGATGGCGGCGGCCAGCGCCGTAGCGGCATCGGTGGTATTGGGCCCACGAGCGAAGTCAGGACCCTCTACGAAGGGGGTGCCGTTGATGGAAAAAGTATCGTTTTCAATATCGTTGTTGAACAGGGTGATGCTGCCCGTAGCCGGGCTACCCGCCCCATTGTTCGAGTCGATCAGGGTGGCCAAATTGGGATCGCCCGCCGTAAAGATCGGCGCGCTGCGGCTATCGGTCAGGTAAACCCGCTCGTCAGTCGTGGCGTATTGCAAAGTCGTTCTGAGTTCGGGGTAATAGGCGGCGCCGTACTTGAGGTAGTTGGCACCCACCTCGCTGTTGCGAAAGTTGGCCGCATCGGCGGCGGAGGTATCGTTGAGATCGGTGAAGACATCCATTAGCGCAAAGCGGTCCTGCAGTTTGTTGCACTGACTGAGGAGGGTATCGTTGATGGTCAAACGGCTGCCGGAGGCCAGCAAAATCGTTTCGGGAACCACAAGCAGGGTAATCTCGTCCACTTCCTCACAGGCATTGACGCCCGCCAGCAGATCGGCCTCGGTGATGTTGCCCGCCACGGCGGGATTGACCTCGGTGGCCCCACCACTGGTGTAGCTGGCGTAATCGCCCACGGAGATGACGTAGCAAGGACCACCGCCGTTGGCGTAAAACATGGCGACGTGGTAGTAAAGCAGGTAGGGAGAGGCCGCGCCCGAAAAATCGAGGGTAAGCACCTCGTCGCCCCCCGGGACGGCGGCGTCCGCAATGTCTACGGTGAAGGCTTCCTCGAAGGGGCCACCAAAGTGCTGGACAAAATCCAGTAGAGAGGTGATCCGGACGGGGGTATTGACGAGGATGGCGGCGCCGGCTAATTCGCGTTTACGGGTGTAGCCCACAAAGCCCGGAATGGCCGTTGCGACCGGGGCCACGGAGGCCGGGAGCAAGGAAATTTCCTGGATAGATACGCCGGGTGTTTTTAGGTTTGCCATTACAGGTACTCTTTAGATATTAGACAAAAACATAGATTTCGGATTCGGGGGGCGTGCCGAGTAGCCCCGGGTCAACGACCACCCCCAGTGGGGTGGCATTGGGCAAATGTGCGATGACGACACTCCCCGAATCGCGCAACTCCAGATTGAGGAGGGTGCGTTCGCGAAAGGGCAGTGCCGAGTCGGAAGTAAAGACGGCGGTGGCCACCTCGTTGACGGTGGTATTGGGCTGGGCGGTAAAGCCGAGGCCTCCCCCACTGTTGTCGACCAAGCTGAGGGTCGGTAGGTTGATCTGTCCCGATTGGTTGACGATCAGGTAGCGCCAGGTCGTCGAACGACTGCGGAAGTTGACTTCCATGTACTTGGTTCCGTTGTACAGGTTGGCCAGCTGGTAGCTAACCTCGACGATGCCCAAGGGATTTTGAGATTTTAATTCGTTGTTGACGTAGATCCGGCGGCGGAGCAGTTCGGTGGTGCCGGTATTGTCGAGAACCACCAGGTCGTAGCGGCCACCGGTCCGCTGGCGCAGGTCCACGGATTGGGCGTAGGCATCGGCGCCGATCCGGTTGAGGACCAGGGTGGTAGGCAGGTCATTGCCATCGGTATCTTTTCCCGCCGGAACGGGCGTACCGCTGCGGTCTTCCAACCGGAATTGGACCGTCGCCGGATTGCCCGCCAGGCCAAAATTGAAGGTAAAGAGGTGGGTCTCAATGCCATCTAAGAGATCGTAGGTCAGCGCCTCGGGGCTACCCGGGTTGGTGGAAGGACTAGCGGGGTCGTTGGTGAAGTAAAGCAGTTTGTTGCCGGTGTACCGCAAGGAGGAGGCGCTGAAGTCCAAGTCGGTAATGTATACGAACTCGGAGGGGTTGTCGTCGAAGCGGCCAAAGGCCATCCGGGGGGCCGTGGTGAGGGGGACCAGGGCAGGCGGCGTCGCGGTGTCGTCGGCGGCCCGGTAAAAGGTCAGGATGCCGCGTGGGATGACTTTAAAAAGCATCCGAGCGTTTTTGAGCAATTGCTGGGTATCGGAGTCGGGCCGCAGGTGGAGCCCACGGGCGTAGGTATCGTTGTAGAAGTCGTGCTTCAGTTCCAATTGAAAGAGGCGGCTGTACAGAATACTGATTCCCATTAGAGGTGTGGATCTTTGATGATGATTTTTTCAATCGGATTGTTGCTACCCAGGACCTCGCGTTTCTGCACGGTCAGCAGGCGGACGCGGTAGAGGACGGAGGGCAAATAATTACCCCCGAGGACGCTCCAAAAGTTGTACATCTGTTCGAAGGAATGCGAGTAAAACTCGACGATCAGCTTTTGAATACTGGGGTCGAGGCTGGCCAGGTAAGGCGAATTTTCGTTGGTAAAAACGTTTTTGCCCTGGAAAAACTCGATGACTTGAGAAAGCTGTTTGAGCCCTTCGATATAGTCTTCGGTGGTGTCGCCGTCTTCGCGGGTAAAATTGGCGGAGACGAGGACGTAGAGGTTGAGTTTAAGTTCGGGGTTGCGGATTTCGGCGCGGCCGTATTCGTTGATGACGGTGCTGCGTTGCTCCTTGAAGACGCGTTCCTCCTCGATGTTCACCAGCGAAACCCCAATCGAGCGATCCGGAATGGAGATGCTGTCTCCCGCCGCCACATTGGTCAGATGGACCATCCGGCTGGGCGTGGTGATGTTGCCCGCCTGTTGGTTGAGGTAGGTATTCAAACTCTCGGTGACGAAGCGGAGGGCGTGGTGAATCATTCGTTTAAGCTTTTGAACACTTGGTGGAATTCGCCTTCTTCCAGTAATTCCCGTACTACGGCGGTGACGCTGGGCAGGGAGCAATCGTCGAGGAGGAGCATGTTGTTGGCCCAAAAATATTTCCCCGCTAAAAAATCCCCACTGGTTTCGTTTTGCTGGACGATGGTTTCGATATTTTGGTAGGTAAAAAAGGTGGCGATAAAGCGCCGACCACTCACGAATTGGACCACCACATCGGTATTGTGATTGCGGTAATCCAGCACCGCAGCGGCGTCGAAATCTTGCGACAGGTAAATTTTTTCGATGGCATCGTCCATTTGTGCTGGTACAACCAAGGTCCTTCCAATTTTAATTCGGGTGGTCGGCACCACGTCGCCCCACCACTCAAGGTAGTGGACAGACGTAGCTTGACGCAGTCATTAAGATCGGAAATGTAAGGACGACGGGGAAGGACCATTCACTTAATGGCGGGAATGATTCATTTAACGGTACGCTACACCAAGGCTCAATGGTGGGTGACCGAGCTGCCTTTAACCCCTGCTAATGTCGCACCCCGGATTAAGGGCTTTTTTCCCGTCGGAGGAATAAGTAGGCAAGTCCAATTCTCGTTCGCAATAGGCCCCCATCAAAATTCCGATTGACGTAGGGCGAGATTTCAAATATGACGTGGAGGCGGGTTAATCTTTTTAGGGGTTTTGCTCTCGTACCCAAGTGTACACTGTAGCCATTGACGACGGAAATATTGCTGGCCGCGTTAAAGAAGTTTAGGTTCGTTCCGATACCGCCGTAGAAATTTGCCCATTCGGCTCGCTTGACGTTTACCATCAGTACCGGTTCGGTGGTGATGTTGCCGTAAAAGGTGTTGGTGGCCACACGAAAATCGCCCCAAATGAGTCTTTCCGAGTTGGTGGCAATTAGAATTTCACTCTGAAAAGGGAAATAGCCGATGGATATTTGAGCCGGACTTAGTTTGGAAAGCAGCAAAAACGGCAAAAGTGCTATCGGTATCCTCATAGGTCAGCAATCAATTTACAGTAGGCACGTTTGGGTTGATAATTATCGTCAAACAGGAGGGGAAAATCAGCTCTATTGTAAAAGTATCTTATCCAGGAATCCCTATCCCCCACCCCCCAGATCGTTATTCCAAATTTATAGCTTGCGTGAATCCTATCGTAGGTCTTAAAAATATAGAGGTACTTTTCGGCTTGTCTGACCAACTCTTCTTGGGGAGCTTTGTCGAGGGCTTGTGAAAATGGATTGATGGAAATATCTAATTCAGAAATGTGTACCAAATAGTCGTTTTTCCATACCTCGTCAATGGCGTTTGAGATTTCCACGTTCTCCGGAAAACCATTGAACAGGTGCATCTGCAGGCCGATTCCATCAATGGGAACGCCCTTGGCCTTTAAGCTATTGAGGAACGAAAGGACGGCTTTTCGCTTTACGGGATTGATGACCAGGGAATAGTCATTGTAAAATAATTTGGCGGCGGGATCTGCTTCGTGAGCGTATTGAAATGCCTTTTCTAGGTAAGAACTGCCCAGATTCTTTTTCCAGATCGAATTTCTAAGGGTTCCATCATCATTGAATGCTTCATTGACGACATCCCAACTGCTAACTTTACCTTTAAAATGGTTTACTATTTGGAAGATGTGTTCCCTCATCATGTTTTCCCAAGCGGTCTGATCCCCCCGAAAATTTAACATCCACGGAGGAAGCTGTTGGTGCCAGATCAAAGTATGTCCGTGTAAGCGCTTCGAATGGGAAGCACAGTAGTCCGCCAGTTGGTCGGCCTCCGTCCAGTGGAACAGGTTTTCACTGGGGTGGAGGAATGCTGGTTTCATGATGTTCTCCGCAGTTACACTATTGAATTGGGTATTTACTATCCTTGCATAATCGAGGTTGGCACCCATTCGGTTGAGGTCCACTACGTTTCCACAGTAGAAATCTACACCATCCACCAAACGCTTGTCCTGAATACTACAAGGAGTCATTTCCTCTTCTCGACAAGCGCTGCTGAATAGTATCCCAATGGTCAGTACTGCCCCTAGCATCCAATTGCTCATAACGGTTGGAATATTGGCCTCTTGATGGTATTACTTAAGGGAAGGGTGTCCCTTAGCCCGACCTTCAAGGGGAATAAATTTGATGTCCGAATAATAGGTGTTTTCTTTTTCTATTTTTTGGTTGAGCAAAAACCGGGGGATGGCCTCATCAAAGACTTCCACATCCCACATGGCTTGTTCGTGACCAGCATTTTCCACTTTGAGGTGTCGGGCACCGCTAAAGGTCTGCATGGTTTCATCGACTTGTTCAATGGGCGTTCGACAGTCTAAAGTTCCGGTTACGAACAAAGTCGGAATCTCCGTTTCTAAGGGACGGGACAAGTCAATTGCCAATTCGTTGGCGATCCAATGATCCTTGACCGCGGAAAAAGGAAAGTTGACCACATTACCAAACGGACTTTTATCCGCCTCTTGCTGAATCGTTTGCCACCTTTCCACACTCGCACCAGAGGCCAATTGCTGGTTAATGCCAGCCCCCGGGATCCCCAAACCCATCACCACTCTCTTTTGAACAAACCAGGTCAAAAGGGAATAATCCCCCCGATCGATGGAGTAGACCAATCTAGGAATCACCGGAATGTCGTTTTTATCATCGATATCCAAACGTAGAATTAGGCCCAGGCCAAAGGAACCAATGGCCATTTCCTCCTCCGCTTTGGTCAGCGGATTTTTGATCGTCACCAAGGCGGGATTTTCATCGAGTTTTTTCATCACTCGATGGACCAATTCGCTAAAGTTCGGGATTTTAGCACGGATCGAAGCATCTTGCTGGATCATTATCCCAAGCTTATTGACGTAGGTATCCAAGTAATGGGGATAGTTAAAAGCCTGGTCGAGGCCATCTGCTCCGGCGAGAATGGACTTTTCAATCCGATCGGGAAACAACTTCATGACCGTCATGCCAATGTGGGATCCAAAACTGAAGCCAAAAATCGAATACTTATCGATCGCCAATTCGTTCATCAGGTCATTTACATCGTGGGCGTGTTCGATCACATTGTACCCCGATATATCTACCTTGGCCGCTGCAAATTTTTGCAGTGCGGCTTTTGCCATCGTGCGGTAATGGGCATTCGCCGATTCCTCCGACAGGAAAAAATCGTGGGGAATTTTTTGCGACCAGGTATAGCGAAGGGATTCATCCGAAGAACCACGCCGGTCCAAAAAGATTAAATCGGCCACTTCCAAAATCTCCACCCAATCGCTGAGGTCGCTTTTACTTTCCGCCTGCCACGTACTCCTGCCACCGCCTCCTTCTAAAAAAACAACTGGGGCGGTGGGGTTTTCCGCAAGACTTTTGAGGTAAACGAACTTTACCCTGATTTTTCTACTACTTGGATTCAAGCGATTTTCAGGAACTTCCAAAAATCCCGACTTGCCTTCAATTTTTAATTTGAGGTTGGTTTTAAACTGCTTGGATTCCACTTCCACCATTGTTGCTTGTCCCAAAGCGTGACAACACCACAGTAGGGAAAAAGCAAGCAGGGAAACTCGAATTTTGGTCATCATCATTCAACTATTTTTTCTGGAAGCCATCTTAAAATGTTTTTGAGATGACTTCTAAGTACTTCAACTGGAGTAGGTCTCAAAAAGTTGCTCCCATTCGCTCCAAAGGGCCCGCGCCGTGGGCGCCGCAATCTTCGGAATCGTCCTGGCTATCGTCCTTGATCCCGTGGAGCCGCAGTATGCTCAGGTCAACATCCAATCTGTTTTTTTCCATTACTCTTCGCGATTTAGCGGACAGGTCGAGCAGCGGAGCAGCCCCCCCAGCTGGGCTACCCGGGCGTAATCCACCGGAATGGCTTGGATGTTCCGCTTTTCCAACTCGCTCGCCAGACGCACAAAGGAGCGTTCGATCAGCACCTTGTTGGGGCTGAGGGAGAGGATGTTGGGCACCATGTCGTACATTTCCGCGGCGTTGACTTCGATGAGCTGTTCGGCACCAAAGCGATCGTAAATGGCCTGGGGAAATTCACTAAAGCCCTCCGGGTAGAGCAGGGCGGAGTGGGTACCGACGGGTTGAAAGGCACAGTCCAGGTGGAGGGTATTGGTACGCGCCTCGTTGGTGACGCGTAGGGGCAGGGGAATCACCGTTTTTCGCTGGCCCAGCACCCTTTGAAGAAAGCGGAGCCCCAGTTGGTTGGTCCGATCGCCGAGCCCCACGAAGACGTACTCCCCGTGCAGTACGATGTCGCCCCCTTCGATGGTGGCTCCCGGTGGCGGATGGTGGACCCGCTCCAAATCGCGCAGGAGGGCGTGGAGGGCGGTTTGTTCCACTTTGCGGTTGGCTTTCTTCATCCGAGCCAAGAAGAAGTCCTCCCCGATGGCAAAGCCGATGTCGCGACAAAAAATCTGATCCTGCTGCGGGATATTGGGCGGCCGCAGTACTTCGACCCCCTGCTCGACCAGGACGCGGTAGAGGCCCTCCACTTCCGCCACCAATTCCGCCTCGGTGGGATCCACGCCCCGGGCGACCGCTTCGGCGTATTTCGGGTTGTTGAGGTGCTTGACCGTCCCCCGATCGGAGGCGATGCCGAGGATGACCCGTTGGAGTGTTCCAGTTTCGCTGTGTACTTTAACTTTCATGCTATTTGGTTTGAAAGAACGGAACCATCCGCCCCCTGTTTTGCGCAAGCCGCGCATTCCTTCCTTAAGATAATACAAGAAGACGAATCTGGGCTACCGCAAAGCCTGATTTGCATCCTACTAGGACCTCCTCCGATCCGCTACGACCTACCGATGGCTTAGCTCTGGCTCCAGTAAAATTCGCAGGCGTCGAAATGGCGGTTCCGTAAATCCTCCCGGTCGATGAGTACGAAAAAAACGCCTTCGTCGTTGAAACCATTTTCGCCAAATTGGACCAGTACGATCTGGTTGTCGGCCATTTTGGCTCTGACTTCCTCCTCGTCCCACTGACAATGGGTCACCATCCCCAACATTTTGGAGCGCGCTGACCCGCCAAATTCATCCCACAGTTTTCCATCCGCATTCAAAAGATGGGCGAGCTCCCGGCCCTCCTCCTCGTCCTCGGGTTCGCGGTAGCGTTCGCTCCAGCTTTCCTGGTCCGCACGGACCGACTGGATGAGCACACCATCCCAAAAGCTATCCTCGTGCTCGACGATGATTCGATGGAGTTGGTGATTGTCGACGTCGGCGTAGATCACCCGTCCGGTGTCCGCGACGGGATCGCAAAAGAAGAGGAGCTGTCCGCGCGGCGGGAGTAGTCCCGACCGATCGTGGGGGGCGATCGTGCTCAGATCAATTTGGGCAGCAAAGCGCAGCGCCGCGGGGTGTTCCAAACCGGGTGGCAGGTCGATGATGGGGCCTCCGTAACGCGAGTGCCCCAAGGGCAGGTCGAGCGCGTGGTGGGGAAGGTAGTTACCGTCATCCAAGCTACCCAATTCGACGGAAGCGGGGTAGTATCTTTTTTCAGCGGCTTCGAAGCTGATGATTTCAAATGACATAGTGGTGGATTTGAGATGGCTTCTAGTAAAATCGGTATTGGTACGTGATGACACTTTCTAGGTTGTTCTCTTGGCCGATGCAATTGTAATAATAAATCTTTCGCAACAGGCCCGCGGGCGTGTAGCGGAAAACCGTTTTGGCGGTGGGTTCGGGGCCAACTCGGGGCAGGTAGTCCAGGGTGTACTGCAGGATGCCGGCCCGGTAGACCTGCTTTTCCTCCACTCGTCCCAGGGAATCGTAGCGCAGGCGGTGCTCGTCCTTCCCTACCCACTGTGTAGATAGCGAATCCTGCGGGACCGGTGGCCCTACTCGCTCTTCCTCAACGGGAGGATGGATCACTTCGCGTTTTTCACCAGCTTTCAGCTCCACCTCCCGATACAGCTGTCCGGCTCGATACTGGTACTCGGTCCGGCTGATGAGACTTTCTTTTTTGTTGTTCCGAAAGCGCCAGTATTCCACGGCCACCAAGCGATGGTCCGCGTCGTACTGCCGATACTCAACGGTGCGGAGTCGTCGGTAGTTTCGGATGCTGCCACTAGTGCGAACGCCACCCTCCCGCTTAGAAAAACGGGTCACCTCGCCGTAAGCTCCCCATTCAATCTCATTGCCCGCTCGGTCGTACTTGTGGTATTCCCCCTTGATCTTTTCACCTCCCCAGCGGCGGTACCGAAACTTCTCGGCGTCGTAAGGGTAAGTCTTGAGGTAGGTGACACGCTGCTTCACCACCCGCGGTTGGCTCGGACCCGCACAACTGCTCAGGGTCCAGATCAATAGCCAGAGAAAAATCAATTTGTGGGTCACGTTTTTATAGTTTAGGATTCTACTTCGCCGGGTCTCACTCGCTGCCCCAACCGTATTCGGCAAGGGCATCGGACCAAATCTGGCGACGATTGAGTTGAATGAGTTGGTACACCAATTCCCCCACCACTTTTTGATCCAGCGGGTCTTTGCGCATTTCCAAACGAAAGCGCTCGGAATCCCGGGGGCTCAGCTGGTGCGCCTCCAGGGGCTGGTCGCAGTAACCGTAGCCATCGAAGGAGATGCTTTTGAGGTAGATGCACTGCTGGGCCGTACAATTGAAATTCATAAAGACCGCGCCTTCGTGACAACCCAGATAGAAGTCGGAGTGGCGGGAAGGGGGCGGGTTGGTTTTAAAAAAGCCAAAGTGATCTTTCATTCGATTGTTTTAGCGTCAGTCAATTCGTAGGCCACTTCTTCAATTCCGGGAATAAGCGGTTTTGATTTTCGTTTTTTGAGTGTTCCACGTTCTTCCAGTTGCCCCAAAAGCTGCGCTATTTTGTCGATCCGCGAGGCCTGCGT
>ERZ1740065.1386-NODE-1386-length-14463-cov-11.442254_pt1 | contig 14463 bp, 12 predicted proteins | sample MGYA00581738_ERZ1740065 | MGnify/ENA primary metagenome ERZ1740065 (study PRJEB43018, sample SAMN04849749) | marine metagenome | isolation source: floating plastic debris | place: Pacific Ocean | collected 2008-09-01 | study: EMG produced TPA metagenomics...
ACAGAGACCGTACTATATGTGACAGAGACCGTACTATATGTGACAGAGACCGTACCATACGTGACAGAGACCCTACCTACCATATGTGACAGAGACCCTACCATATGTGACAGAGACCCTACCATATGTGACAGAGACCCTATCATATGTGACGTGTTTACACTCGGCAGTTGTATCAGTGATGGCCTTTCATCATTGTATCTTCCATCCATTAGGCTGCTGAAAGTCTATCTCTAAAGTTCATACCTTCCTACTACCGAAAGGTATGGAGGAATTTCCTGGCACAGACTCGAGAGATTCCGTGGTGTATCTCACGCCAACTGTGGTGGGGACACAACATACCTGCTTACAAACTTATCGATAACAACTCCACACAAGTGCAGGTCAGCTGTCTCTCTGCTGCATATAATATACATGTGTACTCATGTGGGCGAGGGGAGTCTCTCTCTTCCCTATCCATCAGCACTGCCGCTCTGTTGCAGGATGCAGTCTGGCTGGTTGCACCGTCCCTCTCACAAGCCATAGAAATCGCCAGCAAACGACTCGGCCACAATGACTTCAAACTCGTGCAGGATGATGATGTTCTTGACACTTGGTTTTCATCAGCTCTGCTGCCGTTTGCTTGTCTTGGCTGGCCTACACGAGTATGGTGTTCATGACAAAGCTGTGACATATTCATACTTGCTGTTGTGACATACACAATTACCTTTGCAAGAGATGGAACAAGCTGTACTCGTTCATTATGTTTCACAGATGTCAGATGTGCACGCTTTCTACCCAGGCCACATGATCGAAAGTGGCAGCGACATTCTCTTCTTCTGGATTGCAAGGATGGTCATGCTTGGAGAGTATTTCATGGGCAAGCTACCATTTGATACAGTAAGGTTATACTGCTGATCTACTCCATTGTCCCCGCCGCCGCTTGGTCCGCCGCCGCTTGGTCCGCCGCCGCTTGGTCCGCCGCCGCCGCTTGGTCCGCCGCCGCTTGGTCCACCGCCGCTTGGTCTGCATTGATTTAGTGTGTTGGTAATGCAGGTGATGATTCACTCTCTGCTGCTCTCCCAAGGTCGTAAGATGAGTAAGAGTGACGGCAATGTCCTTGACCCAGATGCTATTATCCATGGTAGCACCCTGTCAGTAAGTGGGCAGTCAGCTGGCTGGTATCATCTAGAGGCAATGGTTCATGTTCATTACTCAACTCCAGGAGCTGGAGAGAGAGCTGCAGACTGGTAATTTGGAGAGGGGACAGGTGAATCGCGCTCTCACTGAGCTCAGGAAGAACTTTAAAGATGGCATACCAGAGTGTGGTGCGGACTCATTGAGAATGGCCCTCTGCTCACAACCGTTCAAAGGTTTCCCTGATTCCATTCCCTCCTTTGTCTATAAACGGCACGAGCAACCCTCATATGACTACGAAATACTGACTGGGACTACGAAATACTGACTGGGACTACGAAATAGATAACAATAGTAATAATAATAATAATTGGTATGGCCTACATACATACTTATATCATTGGCTTCATAGAACTGCTCTTGTTAGGCTCGTGATAACAGCGGTAACAAGGCAACTACTCTTCTGCAGGTGATGCTATCAATTTGGAACTGAACACTTTCGTTAATTTCCACAACCTCTGTAACAAAGTATGGCAGGTGTTTCGGTTTTACCAGCACCAGTTTGAGCAGTTTGGCTTCACTCCTCGTTCAATCGCAGAGGTGAGTTAACATTCCTTGTCTGCAAAGTTCTAATTATTGTATAATTGTTATCTGTCTTTTCCCCTCCAGCTGAACAATCTATCTTCTATGGACCAATGGATTTTAGACCGATGCTGCCATCTGGTGGAGACATGTGAGTCAAGTTTCCCGTCAGGTGACCTGGATGTGATCACTTCAACACTAACGTCATTTATACGTTGGGATCTGTCCAAAGTCTACCTGGTAAGCTGTGAGTGGTGAGCTGCGAGTCTGTGAGTGGTGAGCTGTGAGTCACGATAGATGGGATAGCATCTCTCTACTTACAGGAATGCTCCAAAGAGGTGTTGACAGCGGGTTGCAGCGAAGAGTTGGAGAAAACTCTCAGTGTCTCTGCTCAAGTGTTGAGTGTCATGCTCCGTTCACTTGCCCCTTTTATGCCGTTTCTGGCTGAGGAGCTGTATCAGCGCCTGCCTGGCCTCTTCAAGGCCGAGTCGGTTGTCATGGCTCCCTTCCCAACAATAGAAGAGGTGATTCAGACTCTGCAGTAACTGATCTCAGCTCATTTATATTCATTTATTTATAATGAATGGCTGCTGCTTCTAGTGGGCTCCATATAGATCCCCATCGCTGCACGGGATCATCACAGAAATGCTAGAGATCTCAACCTTCATAAACCAGGTCAAAAATATATTCGGCTTCCATCATCAGAGCAAGAGGATGGGAGAAGGTAGGACGAGGCAGTTTGGCATCAGTTTAATAGAGCTGCAACGAGTTATTATTGTTGTCTCTCTGCAGCCTACCTCAGTGACATGGCGGCCAGCGACGAGATTGTCAGGTATCTACGACCACTCTCCAGGCTCGAAATGGTGCACAGGAAACCACCAGATAACGCAGCTGATCTATGTGTGTTTCATATTGATGATTCCAAGTGCACCGTCTCCCTCGACTTCAATGTGAGCTGACAAACATACTCTTCCACTCTCCTGCTCCCGAGCGTTTAGTGAGCTCTTTATGGTTCTGTTGTTCATAGCAACACATAAACACTGTCACTGCTGGGAAACTGCTGACTCGTGTGCAGCGGATACTGGATACTCAGATGAAGTTATTAGATCACACTTTCCACATCAATGTTGACAAACTCACTGAAGCTCAAATAGTCAAGCACAATCAGAAGGTTCGTACCATATCATATCTACACTTGTGAGCTGCACTCAAGTAACAAAGAGATCGCCACATAGCTGAGGGATGGACATTTTTGCTCCCAGTTGTCCGTTGTACGTGAAAAAACAGATGATTTTTCCTGATTCAGGCCTTCAGTGGATGTGATGTACACCTACGTATGTATTTTGTACAGCTTTATCTGAATTCGCCAGTCTGTAGTAGCTCTGCAAAAATATCACGGAAAGATAACTCCATGATATTGAAGTTGCTGTCCATTGATGAATAAAATTAAGGGTTTTTCTATTAAGAATGAATAGATCAAGTATGGGTAGAATACTCAAAGAATCCTCAATGTTTACATATTTACTGCTTCTAGGATGTTTACACCCAATTAATTATTTAACCAACTTTACTGTTCCAATACTTTGCTTATATTGTACAAGACGCCGACGAAAATCAGGGAGTTTTGATACGTTGGAGAATTATACCTGACGTTCAGAAAACAGCCATTTGATGATTTGCTGTCTAAATGTAGGGTAAAACCTTGAATTTAGAGCCACTTTTGATATGATAACCATATTTGTGGCAGTTACGCTCGGAAGGGCTTGAAGTGTGGATGAGTGTGGATGAGTGTGGAGGTTTCACGTCTCTCAATTCAGCTATTTATCATCAAACAATCTCTTTCAGGTTGAGTCTATCAAGAAGGACCTTGCGGTTGCCGAGACTTGTGTCAATTATTTGATCAATCATTCCTGATCGCTTTGTGTCTGTTGCTAAATACACGTCTTACTCTACAAGTATGTGAGATCTTATTCTGTTCATATTGTAGTCAGGGACTAAATTTCCATATCAGAATTGTCTATTATACCTAGGTTATAGAAAGCCTGTTCGAGAGCATAGAGTGAACGATGGTGGTGTGATGGAATCTCGCTTCTGAGGTCCAATTTGCTGGATACCCACTTTCAGTTTCTGACACCAGGAGTTTCACAGTCCACTCCAGTTGACACTATCTGACAGACAGTCGCTAACTGAGAACTGCTACTATCTATGCTGGCAATTGACTGCGTTTGCCTCCCCAGGCTATGACTATCTTCTCTCAGTCAATGCAGTCTGAACAATACTCTTCGCAACGAGACATAGGTCAGCAGTACACAAAACTTAGTTCTACTTTGCAGTTCTCGCTCTATCGCAGTTCTGTGCGGTTCGGCCATCAAGAAACTGCTTCCTTATATAATAGGGAGCGGCACATATGGTGTGTCCGAATCAGCCATTCAGAAAACTTAATGTTTGCATCAGGAACATACTATGTTCAAAGGAATTCTACCACTATCTGATCGTGATGAGTCATGGTACATAATAAGTTCTTACAGAAAGTTCTCAAGTACTGCTAATCCATAATGATCAAATAAAATGAGTTGTCGAGTTGTGATTAAACTATGCAAAAGGGATAGGGGATCCAGAGATTTCCACCAATGTGCAGGACACTGCGTAGTGACAAGGGAAGCATGGTATTAGAGAATGTACACTTTCATACTCGTGATCAGGGTAAATCTACGGTAGATGAGAGAGTCGGAGCCATTGCTCATCATGTGCAGCAGCCAGTGCGACGCAGTATTTCATGGCGCAATCAGATCAGTGGTGAAGAGGGAGGAACTGCCTGATGCCAGTAAACCTGGCAGTATTTTAGGATCTGGGGGACTGACCACTGAGCTCTTACATTTATCACAGGAATGAGTATGCGTATAATTTTAACAGCCTGTCAACTACACTATGGTCGAGTTGTTCAGGGTTCACCTACATAATTGTTATTGGTACATGACAAGTGAGTGCGTGGACAACCAGCCAATCAGCATGCTTTGTGGCAAACTAATGGGGATTGGTTGACCATTGCTGCTATTATTATCAAAGACCTACTGATAAAATACAAAATACTACCTATACCTTAGAGGACTGTAGGTTTACATATTCTCTCAAGACTGACACGCATACCATCAAAGACCTTCACCCTCTGAACGTCTTTGATACCGTTGTCTGACTATTGCAGCAGTAGCGATTTTTATAGATGATAACATGTTCCCGGTAAAGACAAATTTAAGCTGGGGTGTATGACTAGGGCCTCACTTATTGTCATAGGTGCTAATAACTGCTTCCCTATAGGGAGGTAAAAATACTGCCGTATCCTGAGAGAGGGCAGCTGAGAGAGGGCAGCTGAGAGAGGGCAGCTGCGAGACTGTTTGAATAGTACTGATGCAGCTACCTCTGGTCAGAGATGAGCTTCTCAGACTAACCGAATGATGTACATGCGCATAAGGAGAGCTGCAACCAGCATGAATAATTCCACAAAGCGTTCTAAAACATCTCTCAATCAACAACCATCGATGTCAGCTTTATTTCCCTGATCTATGGAGTCTGTATAGATAAATAGAGGTCAAGAAGAAAACTGCCATTCTAGATCACAGACCAGTGGTATATGATCTGACGGGAACAGTTCACTGGGTATGCCTCCGCCGTTAGCGCTCAGCGTCTCTCTCTCATGTAAAGAGATAGAATCCTTTACATTGAGTACACTATTCTGGTAGAATATGTAATCGATACAGGCTTGAAATCCTGGCACATAGTTGGTGAAATCGGGAAAACCACAAGCTGAACTGAAGTCTAGACCATGAGACAAGTCAGTGCCCTCTAGTTGAAACATTTCATCTGCAATGAAAGAGTGACAAAGGATTAGCCAATGTGCACATTAGTATTAATGGACCACAGCAGCATGACAGTGCGTACTACTGACTTTCTGTCCAAGTGGGGTGAGATGAAGCAACGTGGTCTCCAAGAATGAACTTGATTACAGCCGTATCTGGTGTGCTGTTAAAGTCACCACAGAACACTACTGCTGTCTTTGAATTCTGAAGAATAATCACCAATGGTGATGTAAGATAGACATTTCACTCTACAGCCATATCATTTATATATGGGGGGCGGGACACAAGTTATAATCTAGTTACAGTTAACAGTTTTATAAGGTATAACTTATGCTTGATAGATTCCACCAATAAATAGTTGGCTGCTCACTCGATGGAGCTGACCTGGCAGTGTTCTAATCATTCACAGTTATTTTAGCCTGATTCATAGAGGCTCAGCATCTATGTCCCTCTATACACCCGCATAGTATGTCAATAGACCACTGCTTCAACTGGCGAACGCTACTTTCCCACTCATCGTCTTGAGTAGAGTGGACAGATCTAGTGAGGTATCATACTAACAATAGCTACGATAGGAGAGTATAACAATACCTCGCCCCCAGAGCTGCTGTGAGTGGAACTAAGCCAGGATAGAAGACGTGCAGCAACCGCTGCCTGCAGCAGTCGAATTACTGACCCGAGTGGGTGAAAGTAGAGATGAGTACAGGCCACAAGCAGGCGAGTTCCCGGCCTGTCAGTGGGCTCCAGTACCATTACCTTAAACACGGTTACATAGTGCAGACTCAGCGAGTAGACATAACCAGAGTATCGCTATATGGCTATATATGGTTATGGATCTCTATAGTTACCTGAAGTGATGAGCCAGACCTGAACAGCAGCTTCTCATACACAGCAGGTGACTGCTTCACCAGCGACAATATGTCAGAGAACATTGGATCGCTCTCCACCACGTCTGCTATACTGACATTGTGATGGGAAACCTGCCTGCATATTACAGAACTAAACAGTGTTAGTACTGCTACTATCAATACTGCCACTGTTACTGCTGCTGACTATGTTATAGACACTGACACAGATATTGATACTGAAACTGACACTGTTACCGACACTATTACTGGTACTGACACTAAAACTGCTACTACTACTGGTACTGACACTGGTACTGTTACCGACACTGATCCTCATGCCATTACTAGTGTGTGCATCATTACACAAAAACTGACAGGGGGATCAGGCTGATGTGACTGAAGTCATGAGTGAGCAGACAAATACAATGGATATCTGAACTAATATGTAGTGTAATACGATATCGTTAGGATGCCGAGAGTTGTCATCTCATGTAGATTGAACTGGCAACCATACAATACCTGTACATACACACGAATAACTCAAATCTGAGTGATGGCTAGTCTACACAAAATTACAGCAAAATATATAACCTGACCAATATGAGAGACTACCAAGAAAAATTAAATGATGAACTCAACCTCAGCGCCTCAACGCGCCAGCATGACATCATGTAAGCTATTACTACCTCCCTCAACTATAAATGTATCAAACAGCTAAAGAGTCAGGAATCGAGCTATTATTGCTCTGAGTAAGTAATAGTAAGCTAAAAACAAATCATCACCAAATCAGCAAAGAAAATGCGAAGTGGAGCATGATGATATAAGATAGTCTAGACTAGGAATGCAGGACGCCTGACTCCAGAGATGTCTACTGGTAAGCGGGGAAATATTTTATAGCTATCATTGCGCACATAAAATTCTCAGCAAGGATGATAGAGCATCACCTGAACTTTGAACGCTTGAAGAATATGGCAGATCCTTCATTGACAGTAACAAAGTCATCCGTATGAGCTGCTCGCTTGTCGTCTGCTTCCTGCGGTAAACCTGTGTTAAAACTTTCAATCAGTCATTGCATACAATAAATCAGCACCTCATCATCATCTGGTACCAGCTTGGTTACCATACAATACCTTCGGCAGCACATGCTCTCTGGGCAGTGAAGTCTTTAGGAAGCTTGCGGTATTGCTTCATTAGCATTGATGATTCATAGCCACTTCTGTCAAGTATAGGCTTGTAGAAGGCTGAGAAATGCTTCCTATCCATCTCCTGAAGGCAGATGATGTCAGCATCGTATCCTTCAACAGGAATCCCGATTATCACGTTACCCGGTGCCGAGTTGGGACGCATAAGTACAGCAGGAATCCGGTTACTAACCAGATATGTCTGCCAGTAAGAGCTGTTTCCGGTAGTCATACTCCAGGAATTGAGAGGGACAGAACTTGAAAAGCGTATTTCTAGAATAGTCTGTGTCAGTGTATACTTCGGCTAGCACATTGTAAGACACAACCCGGAACCTAGAGGACAAAACAAAACATCACATACGACTACAGGACTACTATAGGGCTACAAGCCAGGTAACATCCCACTAACCAATCGGTGCTTGAATGATTCTTGACCTGCTGGTGTCTCAATTCAAACGGACAATGGACAGGCCCTTTTTCAACACAAGTACTTGATATCACATCCATCTGCTCACCAATACGGCTGCCACTCTTTGGCTGGACGGAGAGCTTGATCTTATGGCCACAGTCATGATCAGTAGGGATGTAGAAGCTACTGGTAGATACGAGAGTCTCGCTCCCTTCAGTATCGATACGATACCACTTAAACTCAGTCTCTCCATGCTTGGAAAACTCTAACTGAACATACGGATGAATGATAAACTTGGAGAGGAGAACTCTGGGTAATTCAAGTCTCACGATAGTGGGAGAGTTCATTTCAACCACATAGACGAAAGAATTTATGAGTAGCTTGCAGCCTTGTGACCATGCGTGACAGTTATGAAGATGACCATCAACTTCCATTCCATCTACTCCCAGCAGTTTGACACTCGTATTTGGTGGATGTTCAGCCAGGTCTTGCTGCTTGCTCTTCCCAATAGATTTCTTTTGAATATTGATTGCCAGCCTCTCTAATGTGTTTGAGACGCGCTCGGATACGAACCGATTCATCCTCACTATCTTACTGCTAGTCGACTGCGGAGGGTACGATAGCTGCGCCTGCATCTTCTCCTCATCAGGAGCACATCTCACAAAAACTTTAGGTACAGGATCACAGCCTGTTCTCATAGCTGAACTGCACCGTCTCAAAAAGGATAAAACTGGAAGAGGTGAGTGACCTATATAAAAGGATAAGCTCCTACTTAAGCACTTTTGCATGTCCTTGTCTCATGAACATTCCTACAAAATAAAAATAAAATGTTGTATGAGAGAGTTACTATTATTACTTGGTTTATCCAAATGGCAATTAACTTAGTAAGTAGCCATTGAACACAACACATGACTGTCAGAAAACATGGCTGTCAGAACACATGCAATGGACAAGCTGCATAGAGCTTGTTCCTAGATGAACCAGCCACTAGTTTTGATAGAAACAATGGTCTGCTAATTGAAACATCACTATCACTAACCTGAATTCAACAATAATAACGTTAAATCCGTATCATTTTTCTGCATTTCCGTGATTTACATGCCGTAAGTTTTTGAAAGTGATTCTATGCTGGTAGTAAGGGGGGAGGGTCATACTTCGCAAAAATGACTTTCTATCCATGTAAATCTCTCACGGAATAAAATAACTAGGGTTAGAAGACGAATATCTGACTGCGGAATACTTTTAGAGACGGTTTGAAGAAAAGCCGTACAAAATGGCAAGAATATTGAAACAGTTGCTTTTTGCGACTAGTCGCAGGGTTGGTCACCCTGATTCATAGTAAGAGTTAGTTGGATGTAGGCCTATGAAAATATAGATTCATATTATGGGAGCACTGTTGGGCAGGGCTACTTAGACCATTTGATGTTGTGACAGATTTTAACCATGTTGCAGGTGAATGACATCTACAGTATACGTAGTGTCATAAAGGAATGAAGAAATCGATATTTAGGACAATAAAACTCAAATGGGAGGGTGTGGAAAGCTGATTACAATACAATTATTTGCAATGATGGATATACTTGTATGGGGAGAGAACAGAGCAAAAACAAACAATATCCGCACTGCTGAGAGAAACCATGAAATTATTTTCAACACTATACACTTGTCAATTGTTGTGGCGAGTCTTCAAATATGAAACCATTCACACTCAAGTGAATAGTTTAGGTCGTAAAGGGAATTTCCAAGTAGTTCCAAAGTAATTGTACTCCGTATTACATATTAATTTTGTAAAAAATAACAATCTTTACATTTCCAACTCACTTTAATCTGGACGGAACTGTTGTGCCCGTCGGATCCAGGTAGATCACAACCAGAGCTGGCTCTGATTGCAAGATCTGCAGGCTGTACGTTGGCTGTGTTTCTCGCAAGATTCTCAGGACAGTTGGAAGGAATTCTGTTGGGCAAAGCAAAGCCATATTACATAAAAGTAAAACTAGCCTTCATGTACCACTCCTGTCCACAATATTTCCTCCCCCCAACAAAAAACGCTAGAGCGAGCAATAGCATAAGTAAGAACTGTCGATACATACACAACTGTGAACTGAGGCTGATGGACTTGAACCGAGAGATAGATAGGCTCGAAACAGAAACCGAAGAAACCCAGAAACACCTGGCATTCAGCTAGAGACGACAAGAGTGGAATCGCTGAGTAACTATTTTCTAGGGGGAGATAACTCCTCAATAAATCTATTCCCAAACCCTGGAATCGTCATATCCGGGAGGTGGGGCTAATAATAATAATAAACCACGACGACTTGCGCGTCTAGTTCATGATGACTCCAGTGAAAGTTCTACACATCGGATAGGGGCAGCTATCAAAGGGAACAAGTAGTGGGTCTAGTCGTTGATATAAAGGATCGTGCATGGGCTGTATTACATCCATCGGATCTATGAGATATCTAACTTTAGTAGTAACGCTGTTTGGTTAGTTAGCCAAGTTCGGTATTTTCTTCTGTTAGGAAGACAAACCACCCAGCAATGGTTTCTTTAGCAGTGCTAGTCTACATGGAAATGTGCATGTATTTTGTGTGATCAGGACTTTGACTACCACTACTAGATTTCAACTCTCCCAAGCTCTGGACTAATGGCAGGTAATGCATGTTTGTGGTCTTCTAGATTCAGTGATCTTATATGATTATATATTGATTAATAATTAGATTAATAATATAGATTAATAAATTGCCTGTTACAAAATATTGGGTTATTATCAGTGGGTGAAAAGGTAGCTTCTAATACTGTAAATTTAGCTACCTGTGTTCGAAGACAAGCTGTATTCTTCCTATGAACATGGATATATGTTATAATTCCTTTTGATATTGCAGAGAGTCAGATATTGACCTGCAGTGTCAACTGCCTTCATCCCACTGATGATAGCTTGGACGATAGTGAGGCTGCAAGAGATGACAGATCTACCACAGGGATGGATAGACAAACTATGCTACAGGATCGGTTGTGGGATAGAGCACACATAGAAAATGAATTATTGAATGAACCCGAAACTGACCAAACTGTGGATGCACGGTTTCGAGCTGCTGGTCACCACCCGTTCTATGTAATGCCTTCAGCAACAGACTCTCAATCTGAGCAGAGTAATATGTCTACTCTTCCACCCTACTTGTCACTGAGTCGAAGATGTGGTAGGACATGCAGGGACAGAGAGCGATCTCGACATCGGCGGAGAATGGCTAACCGCCATCAACATCATCGTCATCGCAGACACAGCCGTCCTCGTAACCATCGTAACAATCTCAATCACGGAGACTCGAGATACACCGAGGAAGAGGGCACTCTTAAATCTTGCTGCAGTCTATTTGGTTGCAAAATTTGCCTGTCTTTATGCCTCCAATTCAAGAAAGTCCTCATTTTCTTTGCATCATTTGGAGTGCTGTGCATCGCCACTGGTGTTCTATTGGGTGTGCTGAGAGCGCCAGGAAACAGCTTCTTTACACTCTCCCTTATGTTTGTCGGTATGTTCACTATGACCACTATGACCTGATAGTCTGTCATCAGGAGGCTTTGGTTTCTTTGAACCCTGATGACAGGTAGTTTGTCTGATGCTGACAATGTAACCTTCCGCTGCAGGTCTTGGTCTCATCCTGCTTGCTATGGTTCTCATTGGATGGAAGTGTACTCCTAATCAGCACGAACCGTGCCACATGCTCTTTGGTCTTGGTATCTACTCAACCATGGGCCGACGTGACAGGCGAGACCGCCGTCGTAGGGAAAGGCTATATTGGGTGGGAGGTTAGTTTGTTTACCTAACTACTACCACTCTAACTATATAGGTACAAGACTGTATGATGTTGATGTGCATTCAACTGTAAATCTAGGTGCAGAATCTCACCCCCAAGCTGAAGTAGGAGCTGAAGGGAATGTGATTGCAGCTGTTCAGCTCTATCATATCCTTACAAAATCAATGCTTATCTAATAACTAGCCTGACAGCTGCATAGTCAGCGCTTGTTGCCTTGTATTCTCAGTTCCCTAGTGCAGTGCCACTGCAGTGCATCTACTTTAATTTTAGGAATGCTCTATCCAGAATTCAGGAACAGACGTCCACCGCCATCATATGCTGCTGCTATGCGTGACTACCTGAATGAACTGCGACAGCGTCATAACCAGTCTCTGCCTCACTCACCGCCTCCATCATACAAATCACACGCATCTGTGGAGAGACCAGCGATTCACACAATATTTCCAGAATGTGACTATTTCCCCAACTCTAATCCACCGACTTACCGTCAGACTACTCAACCAAGCAGGCCATCACTGGCCACAATGACTGTAGTAGAGCCTGACCCTCACAACCCGGACTCCATGTCATCTACTCAAGCCTTGGTAGAGGCTGATCAGGCTGCTGATCTGCACTCAGGACTATGTAGTGGTATGATTAACCTATCATTCAATGACTATACACTGGAGCATGATCAGGTGTAATGCAATCAATGTCCCGAGGTATACTGTCGCCACAGCAGTAAATCTGCTCTGTATTCTGTCCATCTGCCATAGCCGAGTTTAGAGCAGCAGATTCTACTCGATGTTCAAGTTCTATTTTTATGCTTATATTGTTGTCTATATTTTATACCAGATATTGTGGTACAGAGGTGCTATATTACTATCTATGATCTTACTTAACTCCAGTCTAGTCTAGTCTATGTCCACAAAACATCTTTATTTTATAGAGACTTCTCCCATCTCACTCGCCTGTACAGCTGAGTACGCATGTTTCTTTGCGTGTGTAAAATATATTTTATAGATATATGTATGCAATGACAGGCTTGTATGACAATGGCTAGACAAATGTCACTCGAATGCTCTCCAGATTCTTGAGCTGCCGTTTACGATTTAAGGAGGCACTCTTGTATTGCTGTTCATAGAAGGAGTAAGGAGAGTGATTGTGTCCAAACTCAGAATCATCCGACGATGTATGCTCATCTGGGCCCATGACCAGATGATGGGTGGTTGGTGATGGAGTAGACCTTTCGCTGACAGGTTGACCATCCCCATCATCCAGTATCATGGGCTGCCGATGCGCCAGGCTAAGCCTACTCCCAGGTAAATTACCTGCGATTGTGGTATAGCTAGTTGATGCTGCCGATATGGGTGGTTGTCCTGCAGAGTCTAGGCTGTTACTGTTGTTGGTGTTGAGTGAATGCGCTAGCTGACTGCCGCGATTCACTGCCACCATGTATGGCGGAGGTTTCTCAGGGGTACTAGTCACAATGTCATTGCCAAATTGAGGTGGAGGTGGCAAATCAGTGGGCAATTTAGGCTGGCAGGCGGACGTCAGGGTTGTATCCATATTGCTGTCATCGGCGAGTAAAGTATCGTCAAGCTGAGCGTGGTGATTTACAGCGCAACTGTAGCTGTTATCCATGAAGGACTTGGCAGAGCCTGTGGTCATACATACCATATTCACGTCATCAGTCTCACTATAATCAGAGATTGAATAGTGACTCGGTTACTAGGCCTAGTCCAATGGCGGCGATGCACTCACACAAACCTACACTTTGCTATTAGCTGCGTAGGCAGACGTCAGAGGAATTTCACTTTTTAAGGAGCGATGGATTTGAACCTCGTCACCAGTCTCAAGCGGCCGATGCTGATGGCCTGACCGCAGGAACTCTGGCAGCTCAGTAACGTTCACATTTAAACCCCTCTGATCGTCAAATCTGGTGCCTTGGGCTCGTGTTAGCATCTCAAGAAAACCTGTAATGATTAGGTGGCAGTGGTTTTGTCCCTATCTATAGATATGTAATCACAGTGCCCATTCAAAGGCAAGCGGCATGCTGGGAGCTTACATCACTTGCCAAAGCAGGGAACAACACCAGCGAGCAGCGCAAACAATGTCTTAATGTCGAATGTCTAGAACACTTGCTGTTCTGCGGAGAGTTGTAGAATTTGACAACCAGAGATTTTGTTAGATGATGTTAACCCAGAGTACATTGGCACTTAGTCAGTTAATTATGTAAATTGAAGCAGGACATAGGTCACATCGAGACTCTACTCGCTCAAGCCCAAAGCCAGCAAGAGCGCTGTAGTATGCATAGCCGCTATAAAAGAGCAGAAATCAGCTGCTGGTCAGAGCGCTGTCAGTGCTGACTGACAGCAGAGGATGTCAGCACACATACCATCAGGCTGGCGGCTAGGCACTCTCTCATCCATGCTTTTAGTTGGACCGAATGTGACAGCCTTAGATTTAGACTTTTTGAGTGTGCCTTCGAGAGAATGAGTCTTGAGCATGCCGAGAAGGTTTGATCCTTTAGACTTCTTTATAAAGAGAACATAGAAGCAGCATGCTATCTGAGGTGTGACACGTGCATTGATGTATGCAGGCTTGTATGAATCAGTAAATAGTGGAGATCAACCAGCATTAGGCCATGCAGGCCAGTGCAGATAGAGAGAGGGAGGGAGG
>ERZ1740065.1387-NODE-1387-length-14463-cov-10.930664_pt1 | contig 14463 bp, 15 predicted proteins | sample MGYA00581738_ERZ1740065 | MGnify/ENA primary metagenome ERZ1740065 (study PRJEB43018, sample SAMN04849749) | marine metagenome | isolation source: floating plastic debris | place: Pacific Ocean | collected 2008-09-01 | study: EMG produced TPA metagenomics...
AGGGGTAGGTTCGAAATCTGTAGCTATAGCTTCTCAAAGCTCAGAAAAACTGAATCTCCCGAATTTTCAGCCTCGAAGGTTAGCAAGTATCTGCTGGGCACTTTTGACTCTCCTACCGGTAGGCACGCCAGTATCATGCGCCCGTGTTATGCTGGCTTTCTTCTACACTTATTATGCTTTCACCGCACTTAAGCCTGCTCTAACTTAAGCTTAACACCGGCCGTTACGAAACCAATGTGCCTGCCAAAGGAAGAGTACAAAATGCCATACAGAGTACATGAATTCTGTCACGTAGATAAAATACAGAAGATGGTGCACAGCTTGCATGTAACTTACCATTAGAATATTAGCCCAGGAACAGGTGACCACTGCGAGAACAAAGGTGGAGTAATTGTCGAACAGGTAGCTGAGCTTAGAGAGAAGACAACTCTCCGATAGCTTCCAATAGTTGCATGATCTGTCACATATCGGGCACATCACAGTGTTACCTAAAATCGAAGATGATTGGTGGGTCATTAGTGGTAGTCAACTGCACTGGTGTTGGGTTTGAGTTTGAGTCATTGGTCACATGTCAAGCATGGTGAACGCCGGTTGATCAATATGTAGTGCTGCATTTCTTCAAGATAATTAATCTCAATTAATCTTCCGATTGATATTTTTCATCTTGGATTAATCTTGTTTTAATCTTTCCACTACTAACTAATTCCTGAGCTATAGAATTCACAGCAGCATCATTGCTACCAGCTGCAACAGCTGACGTTACCATAACTGTAACGTCTTCGGTGCGTCATTAGTGCTATTCAACTGAACTGCTGTTTGGTTTGCTTAGGTACATATGCTATCATACTTGTTAAAAAATCTATGTACCATATTGTTCGTAGTTTTTCGATGAAATTTATCCTCAAACTAGCGGCAAGATTAATCTTGTGGCAGGAAATTAATCTTCTGAGCAATTAATCTAAGTTAATCTTAGATTAACTCGATCAAAATACAGCCCCACTAATAATCAAGACCAACGTAAATGATGCTGGGGAAAGCTGCATGCGTTCATTTTTCATGGAGGTTAGATGCAGCTTCCACGTTACACACCATTTATGTTATGATGTGCCCTAGACACATGCAGGGAATATCATCTCTGATTGATACAGGTCTGAAGTATGAGACAACATGGTGTCATCTATTTCTTCCATCACCCATTATAGAAAGAGCTATCTTCTCACCCATTATGTGGCAGATTTCTTCTGACGGTGTGTCGATGTAGGGCTCACTGACGAGACCAAAGATCACGACTCCCACTCCGACTAGCGATGGTACAATCAAGTGAAACGTGTAAAACCCTAAAAAACTGTCAAAAAGTGAAAGTGAAAGTGAAAGTTAAACATGTCTGAGATTTTTATGACATATATGGAAATTTTCTGACTCTCTCAGCCAAGTAATGGATTTACCATTAAGCTATTTTGAACATTAAAAACATCAGTTTGCAACTTAATAGGTACTTTAGACTGGAATTAATTTGCGATGGAATTTTTTTGCAAATGTTTGAAATCGCAAAAAATATGATGGCTAAAGATTTCAATGGTTATATAGTGATGAAATCGTGATAATCTTTCCATCAGAGTTTCCTGGCATTTTCGGAAATATTTTTCAGTGCAGAATAATTCCCATACGCAGGAAGTATATTGAGTAGGGGTTCCCGCTCACGAACATCCTCTTGAAGCTCAAGCTGAGTGTCTATCATAAGAAGGGGGGATTCTAAGGTTATCAAACAGTGTTTCCTCCCATTAGAATCCTTGACTAGCTGTATTAGCAAGAAACCTTTGACCATTTTCCAACCTGAAGTAAATTCCCACGTGGTCGCCAAAGTAGTCTCGCACTGCATTCAACGGTTGGCACTGGTACCAGTTGATTGGGTTTGACCAGCTGTGCAGCAAATTCATTCTGAAATAAGTGAAGGATAACGTTAACCTTTCGGTTTCGATAAACTAGTGCGTATCAGTGAGTGAGGGTACGACTGATGATTCAGATTAGAGCTGAAGGGAGCGTCGTGGATGAGTGACTTACGCCAGGTTTCCATTTTTAATGGAAAGTAAGTTGGCCTATGACTGATCACTAATTGACTGATGATGTCACAGTACGCATTTTTTACTCTCCTATTGGTAGGCAAGTTCAGAAAAATGGAACCTCCAGTATTTTCAGCTTGACAGGTTGACAGCTATGTGTAGCTGTATGTACATGATCACCAATAAATACCTATGTGATACCTATGTGATACCTATGTGATCACCAATAAATGCGCTGGTTACCGTTTGTTGCAGACAACTTCCGTATCCACAGTCATATCAATGGGATCTACGTTACACGGTCCATCGTGCAGAGGGAAGGCACCAGAGTAAACACCCAGTGTCAGCAGTCGGTATATCCCAACGTTTCCTGGAGCGCAAGACAAATGAACAAGTTAGCAGTGATGGAGTACCATAAAAGGTGTTGGAGTTGTTCTCTCTCGATTACTACTGTAAAATATGAAACAATAGCGGCAGGAAAATTTAACGTTCTCATAAAAGTGAAGAGCTGTTAACGTTTTGTAGATGGACTCAATGAAACGAAATCAGCATCTATAAAGTCACGAACGTGCCTACGGTCATCAGAGAATTTCTGTTAATAATGAGATGAAAACTCCCAAAAGTTGTCATGGCGTGACAACTCCAATGGAAACTTAGCTGTATGTATCACTAACTGTTTACTTCAAATTACTATATTTGCTAAATAGTTTTCCCGCTAAATTTTCCAGTTTTACAGTATATTTTTAGGAGCGCAACCCAAAATTCCAAGGTTGTGTTGAGCTACTCTATCAATAAAAAGAATCCCTCTAATACAGTTTTACGAGAATGGTCACTAAATCCAATTCAGTTTAGTGTAAGTGTAAGTGCAAGTGTAAGTGTGAGTGTAAGTGTAAGTGTAAGTGTAAGTGTAAGTGTAAGTGTAGGTGTAAGTGCACATGATCAAAAAAACATGACAAGATATCACAAATGCTTGTTGCACAGACTCCCTGATTTTAGCTGTCAAATTTGTTTTAGTGGTTTCCCAAAGTTCTCCTGTGGCTCATTAGAGAAATCTTGCAGAGCTGAGCTCAAATACACCATAATCTAAGCTGAAAGGGGTAGTGGGGGTAGAAGTTTGTAGCTACGGCTTTTCAAAGTTTGGAAAAGCTGAATCTGCAATATTTTCACCCTCAAAGGTTGACAGGTATGTTGCTGCACTTCGTTTCACCAGCGTGGACACTGCACATTGTACTAAAAAGCTTTAAAAGCTCTGCAACGTCCTCCCTCTCTAACTTCCATGTCACATAAATGAAATTGTACAATGATTTTTCATATATCTGAGAGTGTGAAGTCGGCTGTAGAACGTTTTTATCAGTGAATCACCTGTGGCGTGATTGTCATCGAACGTTGTCCTCTTCAATATCTCCCAGACAATGAACGCTCTCTGAGTATTGGTAAAGAACAATGACTCATTCTGAAAATATCTGTCAACCATAAGCTTACGCTTGTGGCAGACCACGCAGTGAGAAAACTAATAATAATAATTATTATTATTATTATTATTATTAGTTTTGTAATAATTATTATAATTGTTATTATTATTAAACATTCATAATAATATGTTGGAATTTATTCTTAGGCTTATAGCTGTTTTTGCAATAGACATGTTCTTAGGAACTTTCGGGAACTTGAAACAAGTACTTGTAGGATTTTCAAACAGGAATATTTGGCAGATTCTGAGTCTGCTTACACTCTACACCTCTGATCAAATAGAAATATTGAGAGGTCTGTCACGACCTACTTACCGTCAGAGCCGTAAACTCGAGCTTGTCCAATCATAATTGGACGAGCTCATTAAACTGGACTTGAAGGGTCCATTGTAGCATTTTAGCACTATGCCATTGGATTAGTGTTCAACATGATTTGATGGAATTGGAGTAGCGTGACAATGAATACGCGCATTCCGACAGCTTATTGAAATTATTACTTCAAGTGTTTGAGTCTTGTTAAAGTTAGCTCGATCCACTTACTTTGTTGTCAATTAGGAATTGTCTTCTCCTGCTGTTATTGAAAGGAACGACATAGTACGGAGTTGGATCCACCACTCGATAGTTGTAAGTCCTATGATGGAACCAGTTCATTAATCGCTGGTAACAGGATTTACGAGCTCCGTAGCCGGATTGGCTCAATTCATGCCTCCTATCTGTCATAACAAGAACAAGCAAGTAGAAAACTCAAACTAAAAACTCAAACTACAAACTCAAACCGGAGAACGTGTAATTACTGCATGCATTAGATGGAAATCAGAGCAGTTTTTACTACTCTATTAGTGTGCTGGTTCAATAAGCTCAGGTGTTACGCCAGTGCTGGTACGCGGTACCCTGCGAAAGCATACTACCGTGTTCCGTCAGAAGTAAGACGGCACGTCTAAGCAGGTGAGGCCAGGCAGGTGAGGCCAGGCAGGTGAGGTCAGGAGCGCCCGAAATAAAAATGTCCTTGACTGGGCCTTATAACGTATATGTTACGCGATAGGACGCTGCGTCTAAACCTCGAGGGAATAGAATGCACCCTCATGATTAGGACGCACGTCTTAATTCTGAAGGAACACAGTAATTTTGGACTGAAGCCAGAGTACCAGCTACGTATGAAACCAGCTTGCTGATAGAAGAGTAAAATATGCCTAACTCAGTTTAAATAGAAAATAAAAAGCGGTATTTCAAATTTTATCTATAATTTTGATAAATTAAGGTCTACAAGGGGTCCAGAAGCCTAGGACCTGGATGGGGCCCGAGCATAAAAGTTACCTTGACCTTGGCAGTTGGTATCACAGAGATTCATGGCTGACCGCTGGTGAGACAGCATGGCAAAATAGCATACTACTGTGAGATTTAATTACCAGAAAGCCTCTAAATGCTCATTAAAGATCATCTGTGCTTGTGTAATGACATGGGATTATCGTAGGACTGGATTCGATAACGACGGTCTAACGGCGGCGAAAATAGTGATACAAAACTATCACTACGATTGGAATTCATTGTAGAAATTAACCTCATATTAGATCATAAAAGAGTTGTCTTCTCATTTATGGGATTCATATTATTGGATCGCTATCATTTTTATTTCTTGATGATTTTGAAGGAAATGCTAAAATTTCTGTCGCTATCAAGTCTGGTTCTTCAGTACCACTCCATAGCTATATCTATCATTGATCCAGTATTAAGTATGAAACGTTATTTGTTTATACATTGCTAAGAGACAGAAGATGGCTATGAAACATAGACAAGACAAGAACCAGTACTTATTTCTATGTCATTCTCCATGATGGGCATCTGTAGAGCGGTGATCTCAGCGTAGCGTGTCAAAACCTCCCATGGAGCATGAACCTTTAAAAACGCTGTCCTGCCATCGGTCGAGTACCATTCCGGCTCGTACTCCAACTCCAGGCCTATAACCAATGATACAAGAGCTATGATTACAGGCTAATTATTAATTTAAGTAGGTACTAAAGGGATTGTTCTCTCTCCTATCTGCATGTAAAGAGTAGGCGTGAGACATGAGTGCACGAGGTGTTAACTTCGCAAGTGTGTACTAAATCCTACAGGGAAAACCAAGTGACATGCCATTAATAGAGTAAAAATTGCTGTTATTAGGCGTGTTCCTAGGTTGAAAGAGTGTAGAAATGATTAGTGATACTGTAGAACTGGATTTGATAGCGACGGCAGCAAAAATAGCAACAAAAAACGATGGCCATCATTGTGATTTGCTATAGAAATGATGACCATTATACCTTATGTAGGAGTTGTCTTCTCATTTACGGTATCGCTATTATTAGATCACTGCCATTTTTATTTCTTGATGATTTTGAAGGAAACGTTAACATTTCTGTCACTATCAAATCTGGTTCTACAGTATGCAAGATGAAAGACCATTTCGTTCACCTTCCTCCGCGAGATGTTTCTCAAACGTGACACGGTACTCTTTTAGTTTAATCTGTCGGCTATCGAGTGCAAGAATGAAATCAATCTTTCTCTTTCCATCCCTGAATAATGTGCTCTCCTGCATGAAGTTGACGATTTCACCAATGTCTCCTGACCGCCCACTGTCTGTCTGTTTGGCATGACGAGATAGAGCTGCCGGAAACAGGGAGGTCAGAAAATGGTTCACTATAGGAGCGGTCTGAACTATCGCTTGTCAAAGTTCATTAAAACCTAATATCCAGTATCTCCACCTTGACAGGTTGACAAACCTGATGCTACGCTTGTTCAGGGTGCTTACCTTCAGTCTGACGACTGCGGGGGAAATGTGGCTTGGTGATGCCCGGAGCACGGCCATAAGAGAGAAGATGGCCGTACATGTCATCAAACTCTCCGCCTGGACTGACAGCCAGCAACAATAGGGGCAGCATTGTGTCAAACAATGACTCACACAGACTGTGAGCTTAGCAGACTACTGCAGAACCCGATTTGATAGCAACAGTCTGACGGCCGCGAAAATAGTGAGAAATGGTATGAGAAATTATTGCTATCATTTGAATTCGCTATAGAAATTGTGCCCATTATTAGTTATATAGGAGCTATCTTTCCATTTATGGGATCGCTGTCATTAGATTGCTACCATTTTTATTTTGTGATGATTTTGAAAGAAATGCTGAAATTTCTGTCGCTATCAAATCCGGTTCTACAGTACACTTACTACACACTCAATCGACGTAGAAAACCTGAGACAGTAAATCTGCAGGTTTTCTCTGCGTCTCATTGAACATCAACAGGATTCAGCAGTACGATGTTTCAGCTAACATACTCAGAGATTGATTTAAACTATTTGGTTGGTTCACACGAGAGAAAGGGGGTGGGGGGAGGAGGGAAAGCAAGAGGTGGTATATACTATCATGTCATTTAGCAGTTAGCAGTTAGCAGTTGGCAGTAAGCTGATGGCAGTTGGAAGTTGGCTGATGGCAGTAGGCAGTTGGCAGTTGGCAGTTGACAGTTGGCGGTTAGCAGTTGGCAGTTGGCGGTTAGCGGTTAGCGGTTAGCAGTTGGCATAAGGGAGAGAAAGAGAGGGGAAGGAGAGGAAGAGGGCGAGCAAGCGGTGGTATTTACAGTCATTTAGTTGAAGTTAGTATGAGGGAGAGAGAGAGTGGGGAGAGGAAGAGGGAGATGGAGAGGGTGAAAGAGAGGGCCTTTGGTATAGTCAAAGTTTTATCCATGACTCTGAATCTCCTAGCCTCTGATTGGTTGACAGCTTCCTCCACGAGTTGTGTCCATGTACACTCAGTTATTCACTGGCACCATTCAGCTTGTGCCTGTTACTGACCATTTTCTGGTGGTAGTTATAAAACAAACTATATATAGCTGTACGCACATAGTCTGCGGATACGCGAGGCGTCATATAGAACATAACTTTTGCATCCATGGAATATATTTACTTGCCTCTTTGCAACCATCCTACAGAAATTATAGTGATGCCTGTGTAGGATTTAGTCGCCTCTTATAGTCGAGGGAACCCAGTATGTGCAATCCAATTTACTCTGTGAAGGGATCTAACCTCTTTTTGATAAGTAGACGTTTTCTTCTCACCTTTTATGACTTTCTGACTTTGGCCTTGACCTTGGATGAGAGTAGGTGATGGATGCGGTATGAGTGCTGCTGGATGAATTCAGTAAACTTGCCTCTTAGTAAATATCTAACAAAATAAGTAATTGGTTGTCGTTGTCTCGTCAGTTTTTAGGTTAGCGAGAAATTTGTGATAATCATTTCCTAGAAGGAATTTATAAGTATTGGCAAAGTTTCCACTTGGTGGAGTTTAATTAGTAGAAAGAACGTTTGGGGAGAAGTTTTAGAATTTATTAAGCTGATTATTTCATTCGTCTATGATGCAAGACCAGGTGTACCGAACCATGCGGAGCCTACCCTGCGGAGGTCTGGGATGATGGGTGGGGAGATAGTTGGGGTGTGTATCCTTACCACCCCACAAACGGAATAGGTGAGACATTCAGTCTAAACACAGTTATGGTTTCATATCATTCACTAAATTTGGTCTATTAGTTGAAATAATAATGAGTTGTCTTCCCTTCTTTTCGCCGGACAGATCTGAGGTCACTGCAGCGGCATTTTGGCAGTCTTTGCTTTTAAGTCAGCTGGAATGTATTTGGTTGTTTTTTATCAATATGTAATGATTGGTATTGGTTAATATTACTTTTTATTGATTTATTGATTTATTGATTTATTGATTTATTGATTTATTGATATCCAATACTAACTTTCAGAGATGGATGTAACAACGGCTGTATCGAGCAATGAAAAATTGAATGCCAATGTGGTGGATTCTGGAATGGGTGCAAAGCTCACCCAAACTGAGGACCGCAACGACATGTACAAACAGGATCCAACTCTATGACGAGCAGCTGGTATCAAAGCAGCACATGAGAGGACCAGCTTTTGTACAGACATATTGTGGAGAGAAGAAAATACGTGGGGGAGATTGTTTATGTATTCAGCTGTGGGGCCGTGTGTCTCTGATTGCACTAAGTGAGGCAAACATTTTGCAATACAGAATTATGACACAATGGATCTTAATCGCAGTTTTCTGCTGTGTGGTGACTTCATGGTCAGCACTACCCTGGCTTAGTAACTTCTGTAGCAGTAAACTTTCTCTCTCATGTTGATGTTAATACGCATTAATTAACGTATTAAAACATTAATTAACGTGTCAATTGATGGTTTATACATATTAGTTAATAGGAGAGAGAAAGTGTATCAGCAGCCTGACTTATCCACAGAATAGATAGCGAAAACGGTAACCATGGAGATAGACAAAAACTACAATAAAACATAAACTATATAATATGAATATATAAATATAAGCTGTAAAGTTTCTGGAGATTGATTGAGAGAAAGAGAGCAGCAGGAGGCATAGCGAGAGTTGGGGCTAATGGGCTGAGAGGAGAAATCAAATTAGTGTGAAAGAGGGAAGCAGAGGATAGGGATGAACAGAGGAATGGATTTTACAGCAAGTATTCCAGCAGTAGGTGTCCATTTTTCTGCCCTAAAATTGCTCAATATAAAAGCTTTAAGTATATATACCATCAGTGCTGACAGTGATGTCAGTGATGTCAGTGATGTCAGTGATGTCAGTGCTGTCAGTACTGTCAGTGCTGTCGGTGCTGTCAGTACTGTCAGTACTGTCAGTGCTGTCAGTGCTGTCAGTGATGTCAGTGCTGTCAATTTTATTGTGGTTGGAAATCATGCGATGCCAGTAGTAGCAGCAGTGATATTAGTAATGATTACACTGTTACTGCTGCTGCTTAGAGTGCTCAGGGTATCAGTTACTGATTCCATCACTGCCTAGTCTTGTGATCACGATCTCTTATGGAGTTTAAACAGCAGTTTGGGGTTTTAAAGACTATCTTTAAAAATGTACGTAATCAATATTTTAAACTAATCATCCCAAAAATCATAACATTAATGCATAACCGCTATCTAAAATGCCTGAACACTACCAACGAGCATGACTTCACGACCGCCCTCATATCTAGTCATGATAGCAGCTGGATACCCAAAAACAGTCAGTAATGCTGGTAAAACAGTGAGCTGTAAAAATTTGTAACGACTGATCAGTATTGAGGTAGGACCTTTTTTTATTTCATCATAACTATTCCGAGCCAACCAGAGACAGCTGTAGCTAAAATTAATGCTGTACTCAGCGAGTTATATCATTCCGGGCCAGGAATGGTATCAGATCAGACGTCATAGCAACTTCACTGTCCTTATGGAGACCAACACCACACTGTCGACGGAAGATACTCTGAGGGAAAATGTGAACATATTCTTCATTCTCATCAACTCTATGATCATCTTCCGTAAGAGTTCTATTTGTGTTTACTATGCTTCATATTACATTTATTATTGTGGAAAGGAGTACGTGTCTTATGCTGAATAGGCTGCATGCTGGCAATAAAACTTGCTATTCTGTGTTCAAATGCTCACTTGAAATTTTCAATATCACAGAAATTTTCAATATCACAGAAATACACGTGTAAATGATATTTCAGTGATGATTCAGTTGTACTGACTGGGTATGATTTAGATTACTGTGTTGATAATTGAAGGTTTCTGCTGTTTTTATTCCAGTTATGCAGGCTGGATTTGGACTGCTGGAGGCAGGTTCTATCCGAAGTAAAAACGCAACAAACATCTTGCTGAAGAACTTTCTTGATTCATGTGAGTATGAGAACACAACTCCAACACATTTAGGGGTAATTCATGTTCTCCCTCCCTCCCCTCCTCCATCTCTACCCTTTCTCCACATTATTTCACACTCTCTACTACCCTCCCTCCTTTCATCCTTGCTTCTCATTTCTCTCCCTTTCGTCTTCCACCTCTACCAATCTCCTTTTTTCATAAACATTTAAATATAATCTAGAACCAACTTGTGATCTCATTTAGATAATACTGCTCTGTATTTTTGTAAATAAGTTCTTCAGCAATGAATTTTATAACTTTATAGAAAGCACATATGATTTCTGAGCAAAGCTAATCACAGTTTCAGTTCTCCCATCACTATCACTGTCCTCAAAACCGTATATGAAGCTTTGATACTCCACAAAGTGACCTATTTAACAGACCTCATGAAATTTCAGGTTTGCAAAATACACAACAAGTAATAGAATAACTTAGTTTGACAAGATGTTTTCTTTGAGTCACTATTATAGCTATTATTTTGAGGTTGCTAAAATATTTGGGTTTACAGTAAATACCACGAAAACAAGTTAATTGCATTGGATTCAACAGCAACTTAGATTTTCTTTCTGTTCTTTCTTTCAGCTGTGGCTTGCCTTTCATACTGGGTGTTTGGCTATGCCTTAGCATTTGGGAAGGGAAACGCGTTTATCGGTCATTCCGGTTTCTTTGGATCATTCCCCAGCAACGAGGCACCAAAATGGTTTTTCCAAATGATATTCACAGCCACAACGGCAACTATAGTTTCTGGAGGAGTGGCGGAGAGGTGTGAGTTCGTGGCCTACCTGGTCTACTCAGTTGTCCTCACAGGTAATTCTCCAACTCACCCTCACTTTCTCTATAATCATTTAGTGCAATTTTCACGATTGAACTGCCTGGTATTGTTTATCGGGATTCTTTGCGGATTTCAGTGACCAGGGCCATTTATTGAAAGCGCAAACTGAACCGAGCTGAACCACTTGTCTAGACCGAACCAAACTGAACCAAACCGAACCGAACCAAACTGAACCAGTGAAATCTAAGACCGAGTGCATATAGATGTATGAAACAATTAGAAGCAGGCAGGCAGTAAATAGTTGATGATTGGTAAAGAGTATTATTTGGTTCGATGGGGGGTTCTTGAGAAGCTCCTGAGAAGTCCCCTTGTGAGTCCCTGAGTGCAATCGGCAGTCCCTGAGAGTTCTTGACAGAATTTCTGCTAGGGAATCCTTCAGAGACTTATCCAGAACTTATCGAGAACCCCTGACCAAGCCGCTACTTTTTATAACGAGAATTCATTAGAAGTAGTGTGTTACCTTAGCGATGCCTCAAAACATGAGGAGCTGGATTCATTATATTTCTGTAGTAGGATCTATAGAATAGCTAGGAAAGCTCAGTAATACAGCTTCCCTGTTCTACTGTCAGCTTTCAATTGGCCACTTAGCTGAGTGGGCCAGACAACAAGCCAAAGAAAGTTAAAATAAAGCTTAGCTGACACAAACTGAGGACTACAAACAAAGAGGCTGCCTAGAGTAAGAATTAAAGAGCAGCTTGTATGAAGTCCAGTTGGCAGCATTATAACTATATTCCTGTCCAGCGCTACTCCCGTTTCCACGACAAGATGCTAACATACCCAAAATATTCCCAGTCACTAATATCCCTCTTGTTTTACCAGCATTCTGTTACCCTGTGCTGTCAAGGTGGGCGTGGCATGACAACACGATAGTGGGCGGGCCATTGGACATTGGTTGGTTGATTGACAAGCAGTCTATCATCAGAGGCTTTGGCTATCAGGTACCTTCAATGTAAAAACTGCTCACTCATGGTCACCACGACATGTTCTCTTTTGGCTGCAGGATTTCTCAGGAAGTGGTGTTGTTCATGTGTGTGGGGGCGTGGCTTCCCTGTGTGGAGCAATCTTCTTAGGTCCCAGAATCGGTCGATTTGATAAGAAAGGAAGGGACTTGGGAATCCCAGGACACTCTGTTCCAGTAAGCTAATATTTCCAGTATCCATGGTAACACGAATGAGTAAACATAGGGCATGATGTCCCTGCATGAATAGAAGGTAAAACAGTATTTGCCGTAGGCGCATTCCTCTCTGCACACACTGTAGACTGACACATTGCCTGTATATTATGTATACTGTAGATGTATGCGAGACGACTACCACCCAACTGTAACGTTCAACACAAGCAGTAGTGTTGAAACTACTATCAGCGCGATAGAATACTGTTGTCCTGCCATGCTAAGTCTTCTATGGGGATAAAATCACATCTTACAAGAATTTGGATAAAATTCAGCTAGCCTTCATTGGCCATCGTGGCAATGACCCAATGTCTAATCAGACTTAACCAAATCGTTTGGTGTAGTTGCTTTCTCTGATAAGTCTCATCTTCCATTGAAATACAAAACGGATAGCGTTTAGGATAAAAAATGCTGGAGATTCAGTTCTTCTGAACTTTGAGAAGCAGTAGCTCAATGTCCGACCCCCTACAGCTACCCCCTACCCTACAGTACCCCAACCCCCTACAGCTAGGACTCTGTCATGTTTGAGTTCAGCTCAGCAAGACAGGATAACACTTGGAAACAAATAATAGCTACTATTTGTCAGAATTATGAGAGGCTGGTGAGAATACTGAAGATTTGTCATTGCCATCTTTCATCGCTGCAAGGTGCAGGGTACGTTGTTATAAAGATGACTTATCAATGCTTTCTAGATGGCTGCTCTGGGAGGTTTTATTCTTATGTTTGGGTTTTTTGCGTTTAACGGAGGCACACAGTGCACAATAACGAACCCCGGCGACGGACAAGCAGTAGCCACCGTCATCATCAACACTATGATGGGAGGCAGCGCGTCTGGTGTTGTTACCATCCTTCTGCACAGAGTCTTCTCCTCTCGCAGGCGTAACTGCGTATGTATAAAACGCCATTTTAGTATCCGAATCCGTTTTCATTTTCACTTCGTTCTTCAAACTGTGACTTTCGCTTTCGTTTCTTATTTCATCATGATTCTGCCACAGCTAATTCATTCATAGCATAGTTTAGTTTGCTCTTACTGTTAGACGATCCTATCACCTTCACATTCACAGCCTCAATTTTCTAGGGCACAAATTGGGAAAAAATTAGATTAGATTCAATTAACTAAATGGCAATGATTCACACACCACTTTGCTGTTTTGTAGTTTCGCCACAGCACATGGAGTCTGCTGGTTACTATCAATGGAATTCTCACAGGAATGGTGAGTCACATGACACAATTCAACCAATGAGATGTATGTCTTACTGATTATTTGACTATGTGCAACTCACAACAGTAGATTGGGTTCTTAATATTTGGGAAAGGTTGTGGCTATTGGATATGAAACATTAGAGACTAGACAGCTGATGTATAGTAATATGAATGGCCTCAGCGTTTCAACGATTCCATCTGTTGGAATCACCAGCCAGCATCACTAAGGATGTGCACCATCCACCAATCAGCAGCTAGATTGATTTCATGCATCCAACACTCTCTCATCATTCTTCCATCACTCCATCGCTGTTCTCCCATCACTCCCTCGCTATTCTCCTATCATTCCCTCGCCATTACCCCATCAGTCCCTCGCTGACTACAATACTGGCTTATCAATCAGCTGACTCAAAACACCCAGCATATGTTGACCGAATTTGGCCGCTGATAGCCTAGAATATAACCTGGCAGCCACAGTATAGTGGTAGGCAGTATGGTGGTAGGTAGCCATGATGATTATGATGGTAATAGGAATTTTGCAGGTATCTGTCTGCGCTGGCGCTAACGTGATGCCAATGTGGGGAGCATTTGTATCAGGAGTGGTAGCTGGGCATTTCTACTATTTTGGCTCACTTCTAATAGCCAAGCTTCAAATCGATGACCCTCTCGATGCTACAGCGGGTAAGAGATGCTCACCTGTAGCAGCTGCTGAATGGGTTTTCACTCATGTCAGTGTTATGAAAATCAAGACGGTGCATGAGACCTAATGTAGCTCATAGCTGCAATGCTTTCACTGGTTGTGAGCTGTAATTCTTATTTGTGACCTACGGAGACTTTGTCTGTTTGGTGTGAAGCATTGTCATTACTAGAGATCAAGTCCCTATCACATATCTGTCTTGCCTCCCCGCCTCCCCGCCAGCTCTACAGCACGACAAAGAAGCAAAAAAAAGAAAAAAGAAAAAAAAAAAAAAAAAAAA